>Ga0255344_1000370_pt1 | contig 73302 bp, 69 predicted proteins | sample wastewater_treat_5_FD_192414 | JGI IMG/M metagenome (GOLD analysis project Ga0255344, IMG submission 192414) | Wastewater microbial communities from Lulu Island WWTP, Vancouver, Canada - plant18 | ecosystem: Engineered > WWTP > Wastewater > Unclassified | place: Canada: Vancouver, British...
CCGCATTGGTCATTAGATCTGCAAACCCCGTCTAAAGTTTACAGTCAGACAAAAGCGGCATAAATAAAAGAAAAAGTGAAGACAATAAAGTTTAACAAAATGTGTCAACTTTTTTCAGGACGAGACATACAACCCGCACCCCGTAACACTCAAAACTAACCCCGCAACCCGTAACCCAAACACTTAATACTCAAAACTACACAACTACCCACTAAATACTACACACTACCCACTACACACCACACACTACACTATGCTGACTCAGATTATCAACGGTATCATACATACCCCTTCAGGGTGGCTCAAAGAGGGCTCAATTATCATTAGTGACAACAAGATTCTTGAAGTTTCAAATTGCGACCGGCCAGTGGTTGGTGCTGAAATTATAGATGCAAAAGGAATGTACATCACTCCCGGCGGCATTGAAATCCATTGTCACGGCGGTGGAGGAAGTGACTTCATGGAAGGAACCGAAGAGGCATTCAGGAGAGCGGTGGCGACTCATATGCAGCATGGTACTACCAGTATATATCCGACCCTCTCCTCTTCCAGCATTCCAATGATCCGGGCAGCCGTAGCCACTACAGAAAAGCTGATGGCAGAGAAAGAGAGTCCGGTGCTTGGACTCCATCTTGAGGGACATTATTTCAACATGAAAATGGCCGGTGGTCAGATTCCCGAATACATAAAGGATCCCGACCCCGACGAATACATTCCCCTGTTGGAAGAGACTAACTGCATCAAACGCTGGGATGCCGCACCCGAACTTCCGGGAGCTACCGCATTTGGTCGCTACATCACCAGAAAGGGTGTTCTGGCCTCCATTGGCCACACCGCTGCCGAATACCACGAAGTGCTTGAGGCATACGAAGCCGGCTTTTGTCACGCGACCCACTTCTACAATGCCATGCCGGGGTTTCACAGGAAAAATGAATACAAGTACGAAGGTACGGTGGAGAGCATATACCTCATAGACGATATGACTGTCGAGGTAATAGGCGATGGCATTCACGTGCCCTCCACTATACTTAAACTAATTTACAAGATTAAGGGGGTTGAGAAGACTGCACTCATCACTGATGCTCTCGCATGCGCAGCCAGCGATAGTCCGTCGGCCTTTGACCCACGTGTAATCATTGAAGATGGAGTATGCAAACTCGCGGATCGCTCCGCACTTGCCGGCTCGATTGCAACAATGGACCGCGTAATAAAGACGGTAACCACCCATGCATTGATCCCCTTGTTTGATGTAATCAGGATGATTTCCGAGACTCCTGCCCGCATAATGGGAATCCGGGACCGTAAAGGCTCCCTCCAGAAGGGTAAAGATGCGGACATATTGCTCATCGATAAGAACTACGATCTTCGCGGAGTTATAGCTATGGGCAAAATCATCAAACCCATTGAATAACACTACAACTCAAATTATCGAACGATGAAATTAATACAGATATTCAACGGAAAAATCCTCACCCCGCAGGGTTGGATCGATGGTGGCTCCCTGCTTGTCAATGATGACCGCATCCTTGCAATTACCGGCAGCACCCTCCCTTTGGAAAATGCCGAATTGGTTGATGCCTCGGGACGCTACATCATCCCCGGATATGTTGCAATGAATATCTACGGAGCGGCGGGCAGCCAGTTCCACGATGGCACTGAAGAAGCCTTCAACACTATAATTAATGCCCATTTGGCTCATGGTACCACTACCATATTCCCCACTGTGGGTACGGTGGGTTATGATAAATTGGTTGCATCCGGAAAGCTCTGTACAAAGCTGATGGAAGACGGTAATCGCATAATCGGAGGCTTGCATGTTGTTGGCCCATATCTGAGTCCTGAAATCACAAAAGGCCGTTACGAAGTGAAAGAGCCTAACCGCACAATGTACGAACACATTATCAGTGAACTCCCCTGTATTAAGCGCTGGGATGCTGCTCCGGAACTCCCCGGAGCCCCCGAGTTTGCCCGATTTCTCACAAAAAAAGGCATTCTGCCTGCCATTTCCCACACCATGGCGGAGTATGAGGATGTGAAAATGGGATTTGATGCCGGCTTTACCCACGCAGCGCAATTATATAACTCTATGCCGGGATTTCACAAACGTCGCGAATATAAATATGAGGGCACTGTGGAGAGCGTTTTACTGATAGATGAGATGACTACCGAGGTAATTGCGGACTGTGTCCATCTGCCTGCGACTATTCTGCGTCTTGTATATAAACTCAAGGGCGTCAGCAAGACCGCGCTGGTGACTGCCGCACTCCGATATGCTGCCTACGATGGCGAAGAACTTGCTTTCTCAAAGGTCTATATTGACAATGGTGTATGCAAGCTTAAGTCAGACGGTACTGTTGCCGGAGGAATCTCGACAATGGATCAGTTAGTTAGAAATATGGTCATAAGAGCTGAGGTGCCCTTTGAGGATGCCGTCAGGATGGCATCGGAGACTCCTGCAAGGATAATGAATGTCATAGACCGTGTGGGTACATTAGAAAAGGGGAAAGATGCCGACATACTCCTTCTTGACAAGCAGTACAACATAACCTCAATTTGGAGTAAAGGTGTTAGGATCGTTTAGTAGAGGCTTTCAGCGCAATATATCTCACTCCTTCCTTTTCAGAAAAAATAAATGAACCCTTGCGGTCAAGCTGAAGGTTAGATATGATAGAGCTTCTATTGGTGGTCGGCCTGAATTGCAATACGTAATCTACAACATCTGAAACCGGAGCAGTCAAATCGGGCTGCGATTTAAGATACTCCCTTACGAAAAGACGTATTGTACCACCTCTGCGAACGCCCTTGTTCCACTCTTTTAGAGTATACCGGCCTGTGCGTCCAATGGCAATTATCGAGGGAGAACGGAGCACATTCCCTGACACAAATTTCTTTTTTTCTTTTCTCCGGGATAGAGGCGATTGTATTCCTTCAGTATCTCATCTGCCGTCATAGGATGTCCCTTTGAGCGGATTATCTCCTCCATTATTTTGGGAACCTGCTTTTTAACTGTGGCAGGAAAGAGAATCATATCATCTTGCACAGTGAGACGGATCGAGGCGAATACATCTTTTGCTGCTATGCGGAGGGGGTCACGAGGATTGGGATTGATCAATCCGGCATTGAGGTAGGCCTCTGCCGCTTCGGCTCCCACAACAATATTGTATTTTACCGCCGTAGCACAGGCTGCTATGATATCCTTCTTATAGTGATCGTAATAGCGGTTTATTCGGCATTCGGAGGCGAGTTTCTCAATAGGCACTCTCTCTACTTCGTTCCTTCGCTTAAGTGCGGTCTTTTCTACTGATTTCAGGAAAAGGTCAAAGTCGAAGCATTTGGCCAATTTAGCGGGCACGAGAGTTGTCCTGGAAAAACGATCATTTTTCATCATCAGAGAGTCGCGCATATTTCCGACAATGGAAATTTCGCGGTAGACAATAGCCAAAGCAACATTTACAAGATTGCGGCTAAAATTGGTACCCTCAGCTTTATTGATATCATTATGTACTCCGGAAGAACGCCAGCGGTAAGGACATTTGCAGTAACCTCGTGGAGTCTTGATCATTTTTTTCATCATCCCGAGGTAATCGGTTAATCGGTTAATAATATGCAGCAGCATCTGGCGCACACGCTCTATGGAGATGCCGAGTTCTTGTGCGACATCCAACCGGCTTAAGGGCATTTTGCCATCATAAATCAGCGGCAGGGAGTCCAGAACTTTGAGATCCCTTTCGTCAAATGTTAGGATATACTCTTTCAGAGTGGCGAAAATCGGAAAATAACCGAGTTTTTCTTTTAGATTAAAGATTTTGAGGATTGACTCGCTTTCCAGCATCGGAATATCGTGTACAAGACTTTTGACATTGTCGCTCGGTAGTCGACTGCGCACTTGTGCGATGATTTCCATTACATTGCGCGCAGTCTTGGTACCACAGTTGCGCCAAGATAGAATTTCTTTTCTTTTCAGAGAGAGAAATTCGTTGAAAAATGCGCGGTCATTTTTGAAGTTCCGGCGATAGGCGCCGATTACGTTCCGTGTGCGAGTATTGTACTGAAGTAACAGAGATTCGAACGCATATATAGTGCGTTCGATATTTTTTTCATCAATTTTATCCCGAGGATTCCAAAATAGATTTGACTCGTATTTTGACATGGCAAAAAGTTTTTACAAAGTTTAAGGAATCGGGGCATACAAATATAATTAATATATTGAAGGTTAGCAACTTTTTGTCAAATATTTTATAATTTTGCGGCCGATATAAAAGGATTATTTACAGTATATTTTATGACTACAATTGAAACTTATGACTTCACAGGCAAAAAAGCCATTGTAAGAGTCGATTTTAACGTTCCGTTGAACGATAAATTTGAAATTACGGACGACACCCGCATCAAAGCGGCCATTCCTACATTGAAAAAAGTTCTTGAAAAGGGTGGTTCAGTTATAATAATGTCGCATCTCGGTCGTCCCAATGGACCGTCGGAGAAATTCTCCCTAAAACATATTATTTCTTGTATAGAGGAGTATCTCGGCACTAAAGTGCAGTTTGCCGAAGATTGCCAAAAGGCGGATGCACAGGCTGCAGCCCTAAAGCCGGGCGAAATTCTTTTGTTGGAAAACCTTCGTTTCTACGCAGAAGAAGAGGGTAAACCTCGCGGACTGGCTGAAGATGCTACCGATGAAGAGAAACAGGTGGCCAAGACTGCGATTAAGGAGAGCCAGAAAGCATTCGTTGCCAAGCTTGCATCCTATGCGGATTGCTATATCAACGATGCTTTCGGTACTGCGCATCGTGCTCACGCCTCCACAGCGCTGATCGCAAAATATTTCCCGAAGGACAAGATGTTCGGATATGTGATGGAGGGTGAAATCCAGGCTATAGACAAAATACTCAACAATCCCGCACGTCCTCTTACTGCTATTCTCGGCGGAGCAAAGGTCTCATCCAAGATCGGCATTATCGAGAATCTTATTGACCGCGTCGACCATCTGATTATCGGCGGCGGTATGGTATATACTTTCATTAAGGCCCTTGGCGGAAAAATAGGCAACTCCATTTGTGAGGATGACCAGATTGAGACTGCAAAAACCATCATGGCCAAAGCGAAGGCTAAAGGCATTGACCTTGACCTTCACCGCGAAGTTGTGGTAGCTGATAACTTCAGCAATGATGCAAATTTCAAGATTGTGAACAACTTCGAGATTCCCGATGGATGGGAGGCAATGGATGCTGCTCCCTCGTCACTTGAACGTTGGCAGAAGATAATAGATAACTCCGGCACCATTCTATGGAATGGCCCTCTCGGAGTCTTTGAAATGCCCAATTTTGCCAAATCCACAAATGCAATGGCAAAAATGCTCGCTAAGGCTACCGAAAAAGGCACTTTTACACTTGTTGGCGGCGGAGACTCGGTTGCAGCCGTGACACAGATGGGCTATGCTGATAAGGTCAGTTACGTTTCCACCGGAGGTGGTGCAATGCTTGAGTATCTTGAGGGCATAGATCTTCCAGGCATCAAAGCTATCCGCGAATAATTCTCCTGCATGACTATCGAATATCCATCCCCATCCTGGCACGACTATGAACTCATAGACTCCGGTAACTTCGAAAAACTGGAGCGCTTCGGTAGGTATGTGACGATTAGACCCGAGCCTAAAGCCCTTTGGGAGCGCACTCTACCTGAAGAGGAGTGGCTCAGACGCGCCCATACGAAGTTTGTCCCAGGTACAGGCCTTGCCAAGGCGGGAAAAGAAGATAGTGGATCCTGGGAGGTGCTTCACAAAATGGATAAGGAGTGGATGATCTCCTACCCGAAGGCCGGGATTAACCTTCTCTTGAAACTTACTTCCTTCAAGCACGTGGGCCTCTTTCCCGAGCAGGCTACAAATTGGGATTATATCCTTGATAGTGTTAAGGAGATTACAGCCTCTACTTCGGATGGAACTCCTCCCAAGGTACTCAATCTTTTTGCATATACCGGAGCAGCCTCGCTGGCTGCCTGCAGGGCCGGAGCACAGGTAACTCATCTTGATTCCGTACGTCAGGTGGTAACCTGGGCGAGAGGCAATATGGAAGCCAGCGGTTTGGACAACATACGCTGGATAATTGAAGATGCGTTGCTTTTTGCCAAACGTGAAGCACGCAGAGGAAACATCTACCATGGCATCATTCTTGATCCTCCGGCATTTGGACATGGTCCCGACGGAGAGAGGTGGAAACTCGATGAGTCTCTCTATGAAATGCTCCTTAAGGTAGCCTCCATACTTGCTCCTGAGATGAGTTTTATGGTACTCAATCTCTATTCAAACGGCTATTCGCCTGTTCTGACGGAGACTCTGGTGCGTTGTGCGTTTGGAGAGAAATATCGTTCTCTGGATTGTGGAGAATTGGCCATCAAAGACAGTTTCAACAAGGTGCTCCCGTTGAGTGTTTTTGCAAGGTTAAAACGTTGATTTTATAGTTTTAATAAATACCAACAGATTATGGATTTTTTATCAGTAGTATGGAATGTGGATCCGGTTATCTTCAACCTAGGTCCTCTGACTGTCAGATATTACGGACTGCTCTTTATTGCAGGATTCCCTCTTGGATATTGGCTTTTTACCAAATTTTACAAAAGAGAAGGGGTTGATGTAAAACTGCTGGAGCCGTTGCTTTATGCGCTGCTCATCGGTACCATCGTAGGAGCACGTTTGGGACACTGTCTTTTCTATCAGCCGGAATATTATCTGAGCAGATCTCACTGGGTTGAGATATTCATGCCATGGAAAGGGGGTCTTGCAAGTCATGGTGGAGCTATAGGTGTGCTGCTGGCTATCTGGTGGTACTGCCACAAATATGGCCGTAAGAATGGTTTCGATATGATGTGGATTTTGGACAGAATTGCAATTGCAATTGCCTTTGCCGGATGTTTCATACGTTTGGGCAACCTAATGAATTCGGAGATTTACGGCAATCCGACCGACCTGCCCTGGGGATTCATCTTCGTGCAGCGTGGAGAGATTTTGGCCAAGCATCCGACACAACTCTATGAGGCATTGAGCTATCTGTTGCTCGGATTTGCACTTCTCGGAGCCTATCGTTATCGCCTAAAGAGTCTCAAAAAGGGTACTCTTTTCGGAGTTTTCCTTATCGTGCTCTTCGGTATGAGATTCCTCATTGAGTATATTAAGGAGCCTCAGGTGGCCTTTGAAGAGGATATGGTTCTAAATATGGGGCAACTGCTGAGCATCCCGTTCGTTATTGCGGGAGCAGTGATACTTATTTGGAGTCTTGTTGCGAAAAAGCCCGCGATGGCTGTTGTCCAGACGAAGAAAAACTATCATCCTTCTCCGAAAGAGAAAAAGAAGAAATAGTATCAGACGATATTCTGTAGAAATTTTCTGTAGTTAAACTCCTTAGTCTGCCTCATTACCAGAAACAGATCGGCAATCCACCACATGCCGCATCCGCCAAAGGTAATGAGTTTGAGAAGTCCGAGTCCGAAGTCGCCCAGCACCATTTTGTCGACACCCAAGAATCCGAGAATAATGGATACGACAAGCATCAGCCCGGGACTGGTGAAATTGATTTTGCTCACATTGAGGCATTGTCCTTCGGGCATATTTTCCATAAAAACCCTGATGTTCTCAAGGTCGCTCGCAATGAATTTGTCCTTATTGGAGATGATGAAGTTGTCAATTAAACTATTGTTCATGGATCTATAATTAAGCAATTATCTTCAGTTGCTGTCACGTCCGCTCTATTTCGCGACGCATATCCTTCTCTTTGATGGATTGGCGTTTATCATATTCGCGTTTACCGCGGGCAAGTGCGATGTTGAGTTTGGCGTAGCCATTTTCCGATATGAAAAGCCGAGTGGCAATGATGGTCATACCTTTTTCGCGCGTGGCGCGTCTCAATTTGCGCAGTTCTCTCTTTGTCAGCAGCAGTTTACGGTCACGTTTGGGATCCTGGCGGCTGAATGCGGAGCCCCACCAATACTCGGCCACATGCATATTTTTGACAAAGAGTTCATTTTCTACAAAATAACAGTAGCTGTCCACAAGGGAGGCTTTGCCTGCACGGATAGACTTGATCTCACTTCCGCTCAGTACAATTCCGGCGGTGAAATGCTCGATCAACTCGTAGTCGAATGTGGCTTTCTTGTTCCTTATGTCGATTCTATTTTCTTTCCTCTTTGCCATATAAGTAATGGTGCTTTTCCGGCTTGTGTGCATTAATAGATGCGCAAATGCTGCGAAACGATGCAAAATTAGTTTATTTTTGTGGAATAAACCAAAGGAGTGCCCGATATGTTAAAGCCCCCATTCCGGGAATATGATCTTATTTGTGTCCTTGGCCCTACGGCTTCAGGGAAGACTCGTTATGCGGTAAAACTTGCCCGTGAACTGGACGGAGAGATCATTTCCGCCGATTCTCGGCAAATATTTCGCGGGATGGATATAGGGACGGGCAAAGATTTGGACGAGTATGGAGAGATTCCCTACCATCTTATAGACATTGCCGATGCAGGTACCAAATACAACATTTTTGAGTATCAGAAGGACTTTGAGCGGGCATATCAAGATATTCTGCAAAGGGGCAAAACGCCGATATTATGCGGTGGCTCCGGACTCTACATCGAAGCGGCCACCTGCGGCTATTATCTCCCAGAAGTCCCCCCTGACATGGCCCTGAGGGCTGAATTGGAGAAACTCCCCACCGAGGAGCTCATAGCCAAATATGAATCATTGCGCAAGCCCCATAATACCACCGACTATGATACGCGCAAACGGCTTATCCGTGCTCTGGAGATTGCCATTTGGGAGGAAAAACATCCGGTTCGCAGGAGCTCTTTTTTGCCGAAAAAAACCAAATTCATCGGCATAAGCGTTTCACGCGAAGTGCGTAATGCCCGTATTGATGCACGTTTGGATACCCGTCTGAAGGATGGAATGGTCGAAGAGGTGAAAAAACTGCTGGAGAGCGGAATTCCACCTGAGGATCTGATTTGGTATGGTCTTGAATATAAGTTCGTGACAATGTATCTTACCGGACAAATGGAGTACGACGAGATGGTAAACAGACTTAAAATAGCCATTCACCAATTTGCCAAGCGACAGATGACCTGGTTCCGGGGAATGGAGCGAAAGGGGATAGAGATAGAGTGGATAAAGATTTAGAGAAGATATGAAAAGAGTGTTTTTTGTAATGATGTTGGCTCTTATGCCGGCTGTTGTTTGGGGCCAGAAAGCTTCCGAACTTGTATATACCGATGCCCGTGAGTTGATGCTTATAAATCAGGGATTTGATAATACGGAACTTCATTATTCCAGACTGCCTGTTGATATGAAAGATGTTACCCGTCAGGCGGTATGGGATCTTGGCCTTAATTCGTCAGGTTTGGCAATCAGGTTTTCTACAGATGCAAAGGCAATAGGAGCAAAGTGGACTCTTCTAAATAATTTCAATATGGCTCATATGGCCGGGACGGGTATTAGGGGAATAGACCTCTATTTTCTTGATGAGAATGATACATGGCGTTTCATAGGTACGGCACAACCCAACGGGAAAGAATCTTCCAATCTGTTTGTCCGCAACATGTCGGGTCAAATGCGTGATTATATGGCATATCTGCCACTATATGATGGAGTCACCTGCGTAGAAATCGGAGTTGATTCCTCCGCTGTTATTGGAATGCCCCTGAGTAATTTGCTCACAAAAGGAAGCCGCAAGCCGATTCTTTTCTACGGAACAAGCATAACCCAAGGCGGATGTGCCTCGCGTCCCGGTATGATCTATACCTCCATTATCAGTCGTGAAAGACAGCAGGAGGTAATAAACCTCGGTTTCAGCGGAAATGCCCGCATGGACAAATCTATGGCAGAAATAGTGGCAAGAGTAGATGCAGAGCAATACGTGATTGATTGTCTGCCCAATTGCACGACACAGATTCTACGCGACAGCGCCTATTATTTCATTACATATCTTGCAGAAAAACATCCGGACAAGCCGATTTTTATGGTGGAAAATATAATATTTTCCTATACTTTGGTGGATGAAAAAAGCAGAAATGACCTGATAGAGAAGAATGAATATTGGCGTCAACTCTATAAACGTCTTCGTAAGGAGGGCTATCGCAACCTTCACTATATTTCCGCCAAAAACCTCACCGGAAAGGATTACGAGGGCTCTGTCGACGGAGCCCACCAGACCGATTTGGGATTTCTCAGGATGGCTGAAAAATTTCTCAGGCATTTGAAGAAATAACGGCAGATCCTTATCTATTTCTCCGGCACGTGTTTGTACTTGAACAAAATTGCAAAGGCAATAGTGATTACAAGCGCGTAGGCGGCAAAAATGAACCAGGTGTGACTCCATCCTTCCATTTTAGCGATGGGATCTGTCTGTGAATTAACGAGCGAATTGACTACGGCCTGAGCTCCGAGTGTCCCGATTGCAGCACCGATACCGTTGGTCATCAACATAAATAGACCCTGTGCACTGGAACGGATGCTGTGATCTGTGTTTTTGTCCACGAAAAGGGAGCCGGAAATGTTGAAGAAGTCAAATGCGACACCATAAACAATCATCGATAGGACAAACAGCCATACTCCATTGCCGGGGTTGCCGAGTCCGAAAAAGGCAAATCTGAGCACCCAGGCAAACATTGCGATCAGCATAACCTTCTTAATGCCATATCTGCGGAGGAAGAAGGGAATCAATAGAATACAAAGCGCCTCAGAAATCTGTGAGAGCGAAATCAATATATTCGAGTGCTTCACGCCGAATGTGTCAGCGTATTTCTCAATACCGGCAAAGTCGCCTAAAAAGGGGTTTGCAAAGCTATTAGTGATCTGCAGAGCCACTCCGAGCAACATCGAGAATATGAAGAAAATGGCCATCCTACTCTCTTTGAAGAGAGCAAAAGCTTTCAGCCCCATAGCCTCCACAAGAGACTTTTTCTCTCCACCCTTGCTTACAGGACAGTCTGCCAATGTAAAGCTATAGCCGGCAAGAATAAGGCCGAGTATACCGGAGAAGATATATTGGTAAGCAGAGGCCTGTATGCCCATAAGGTCAACACACCACATTGAAACGATGAAGCCGATGGTACCCCAGATACGGATCGAGGGGAAGACCTTTACCGTGTCCATTCCTGCTTTTTCAAGGGCGACATAAGAGACTGAATTGGTCAGCGCGATGGTGGGCATGAAGAATGCCACGCTAAAGGAGTATAATGTAAAAATGGTCCCGAACTGCACTGTTTCCGCTGTCAATCCGTACCAGCCTGTAGCCATCATGAAAATTGCCGCAAGACCGTGGCAGATGCCGAGAAGTTTCTGTGCAGGAATCCATTTATCGGCAATAATTCCTATTAATGCGGGCATGAAGATGGAAACTATGCCCTGAATTGAATAAAACCAGCCGATCTGTTCTGCAAGTCCGATACTTCCGAGGAATCTTCCCTGTGAGGTAAGATAAGCTCCCCAGACTGCAAATTCGAGAAAACTGGCGATAATCAGTTTAAGTTTTGTGCTCATATTGTTAAGTATAAAATTATTTCGGTGCCATCCTGTAGAGAATCAGTGCCACTATGGAGAATATTATATTCGGTAGCCAAAGCGCAAACGCCGGAGAAAGGGCACCGGTGTGGACCGGCATTTCGCTGAAGCGCATGGAAAGTATATAGATGAAACTTAGTGCGATGCCGATTCCGATATTGAGACCAATCCCTCCACGCCGCTTGCGGGATGAGAGAGCGACACCCATTACCGTCAGCACAAATGCTGAAAAGGGCATCGCTATACGGTTGTTTTTCTCTATAAGTGCATACAACACCAGTGCATCCCCTCGCATGGTCTGTACATCTATCAGTTCGTTGAGTTCTTTGTGAGAAAGAGACTCTGCAATGTTTCTACGCCTGTAGAAGTCCTCTATTGTGAGGTTAATCACCGTGTCCAGCTCTTTGCCGGTACGCACTATTTCGGACCCTTCATTGTAAAAATCTCTGATGTACCAGTTGCGTAGCTTCCATCCGCACATAGTGGAATCCCACACTGCCGATTCAGCGGAAAGTTTTGAAACGATGCGGTTTTCTTTTATGGTCTCGAGTGTAAATCTGTATGCGGTGTTGGCCCAGGAGCTGAACTGCTCAACAAAGACAAATTCACCCGGAGCTATCTGGTAGTGGATCTTGTTGGTTGCTGAGGCCGTCTGTTGCTGCTTTATGTATTTGTTTTCAAATTCTAGACGTATATGGTTGACCGGAGGGATTATAAAGATGCCCAGCAGAAGGGTTAATGTTGCAATAAACGCTGCGGAGAGCATATATGGCCTCATCATTCTGTTGAAACTTACTCCACTAGAAAGCATCGCGATAATCTCGCTTCTTTGCGCCAGTTTGGAAGTGAAAGATATCACCGCCAGGAACACAACGATTGAACTAAAACTATTTAGTATCCAGGGAATGAATCCACCGAAATAATCGAACACAATCTCTTTTAGTGGAACCTGGTTATCGACAAATTTGTCAATTTTCTCACTGATATCAAATATTATGATGATAAGCGTGGCAATCATCAGGATGAAGAAATAGGTACCTATAAATTTCCTAATGATATATTTATCCAGTATTTTGAGTTCAGGCTTCTTCATCGTGCCGTAGCAGTTAAAGTCTTGTTTGAAGTTTTTTTACCATGGCGCATTTCCAGGAGTTGAAATCCCCATTTAGTATATGCTCGCGGGCCATTTTTACAAGGTTAAGATAAAAAGCGAGATTATGCTCACTTGCAATCTGTGCTCCGAGCATCTCTCCGGCAATGAAGAGGTGTCTCAGGTAGGCCTTGGTGTAGGTTCTGTCAACAAAAGATGTACCATCGGGATCTATGGGGGAGAAGTCATCGACCCATTTGCGGTTGCGGATATTGATGATACCTTCACTTGTAAAGAGCATTCCGTTGCGCCCATTACGCGTGGGCATGACACAGTCAAACATATCGATGCCTCGTGCGATAGCCTCAAGTATATTTGCCGGAGTTCCCACTCCCATCAGATAACGTGGCTTATCCTGAGGCAAAATCGGATGCACCTCCTCTATCATCTGATACATCAGTTCGGTGGGCTCCCCTACTGATAGTCCTCCAATGGCATAGCCTTCCCTGTCAAGTGCGGTAAGTTCCTCGGCAGCTTTACGTCTCAGGTCGGGATAAATGCATCCCTGGACTATCGGGAAGAAGGTCTGATGGTGACCATAAAGGGGCTCTGTGCTGTCAAATCTCGCTATGCAGCGTTTAAGCCATTTAAGAGTTAGGTCGAGAGAGTCGGATGCATATTTGTAGTTTGCATCACCCGGACAGCATTCATCAAGCGCCATTATGATGTCCGCACCAATAATACGTTGGATATCGACATTATTTTCCGGAGTAAAAATGTGTTTTGAGCCATCGATGTGCGACTGGAACTCATATCCCTCGTCGGTGAGTTTGCGACACTGCGCCAGCGAGAATACCTGATATCCGCCGCTATCGGTAAGGATGGGCTTGTCCCAGGAGATGAACTTGTGCACTCCTCCGGCCTGATGAAGAATATCAAGTCCCGGACGAAGATAGAGATGGTAAGTGTTGCCAAGAATTATCTTTGCACCGATATCATCCTTCAGGTCGCGGTGATAGACTCCCTTGACGGAACCCACCGTGCCAACGGGCATAAAAATCGGGGTTTCAATCTTCCCGTGGTCGGTTTCTATTACTCCGCACCTTGCTGCCGTACCGCTATTATCCTTCGCCTGTAGCTTGAATTTCATCTACTTTTGCTAAATTTGAACAAAGGTATGAAATTAATGGCATATTTTTGGAAACACTATTGATTAAACATAAAATCAAGAGGTTATGAAACGATTGCTCACTTTTTTATTGTTGCTAATACCTACTACATCTATGATAAACGCACAATCTTACAAATCAGCTGATTACGGCGATTTATGGAGTAAAGTGGAGAAGGCCTTAAAAAAAGGTCTTCCCCAGACTGCCGTCAAATACCTTGACGAACTGGAAGCCCTCGCAACAAAGGCGGATGACGGTCTTGAACTTCTAGTTGTCTGCGAAACAAAGCTGGACCAGCTTCGAGAATACAATTGGAAAGAGGCCGGTCCATACTATTCAAATGTCGATCGTATACGGAGCATTGTCCTGGGAGACCTTAACGGAAGCATTGCCAAATATTCGGATCATCCGAGAGTTTTGAGGCTACATTACCACAAACTTTTGGAGGAAAAACGCGATATAGACCGCCGGCGTGAAAAGAGCGGTGCCGACTATCTGGCCTTCAAATCACGTTGTCAAGAGATACTTAAGGGACATTCTTCCAAGGATTACTATTATGATAATGTGGACCAGATTGTAAAAGAGATGGACTCTGAGGAGTTATCGGACTATATTGATGGATATAAACAACAATATGCCCCGAATCAGGATGTAGCCATCAGGATTCACACACGCAATCTCAGCCGTGTAACTCTCGATATATACCGTCTCAATGACAACTGTTTCTGGGAGGAGGGCTACAGGTTCGGTTTGTTCAATCTCAAACGCATCTCCTCAAAGGTTTTCACCCGTACATACGACCTTCCCAATGAGTACAATATTCTGAGCGAGAAGTTCGATACCATACCTTGTAGAGAAGTGGGCAATTATGTCTTCCATTTCCATTCCGGAAAACACAATTCATACAGCGATATTTGTGTCAGCTCGGTCGCTACGGGACTCCGTAAGGTGGGCAATGTTCAGGAAATATATGCTGCGGATATAGTCACCGGCAAACCCTACAAAGAGATCTTGGCTGAAGCTTACAGCAATCCCGGCAGAGGGGATAGGGGTAGCATCACGAGAATAACTCCGACAAAGAAGGCCACAGTAACTCAGAATGGATTTACACGGCTACCTCTGGAATTCGAACAAAAAAAGGGCAAGGAATATATAGACTGGGCACTTAGAGTCTCTGCCGGCAAGGATATATATGCGCCTCTCCTCTCTGTAGATAATTATAGTGTCGAAACGGATAGAGATATGGAATGGATGTCAGAGGAAATGTCGTTCTACACCGATCGTAAGCTCTATAAGCCCTCCGATACAATTTTCTTCAAGGTTATCTACTACAAAAGCAATAGGGAAAAGGCCCAGGTACTCGCCAATAAGCCTTTAGAACTTTCGATACGCCATACTTCTGAAGAGAAACCTTTTGCCACCTTTAAGGTTGTGACAAACGATATGGGATCCGCCAGCGGTTTTTTCACTCTCCCTGAAGGGAGTAAAAACGGTATATACCGTATAATGGCAGGGAATCGCTATCTTGGAGAAGTCCGTGTCGAGACCTACAAAAGACCCAATTTTGATTTCAAGCTTGAGCCAAATGCGGGTGTCTACATCTTTTCCGATATTGTGCGTCAAAAAGGAACCGTGGAGAGTTTTGCCGGCTATTCCATTGCAGGATGCAAGGTAGAATACACAGTAACATGCAATTCAGTATGGCATCCCGGCCGTAGATCCTATGATTATCATTATTATTCGGAAGAGGTGACTTCCGGAGAGGTTTTGTCGGACAATGATGGATGTTTTGAAATATCCTTTATTGCGGAGCATCCTGCCGGAGATTCTTTCAATCCGAAAGAGCATTCGGAAGATGTCATAGCATTTGTGATAGATGCCAAGGTGACAGACCCTCAGGGAGAGACTCACAGCAAGAGCACTACAGTCAGGGTTTCCGACATTCCTTTGGTAATGGGATTGCGTTTCTCAACCCCGATGTCACAAAGTTACAAAGATCCCGATAGCAATATTTCAAGGGTGATTGTGGAGAAAAATGAAGTTAAGGCAGTTACATTTACAGTGGATAATCTGAACTATCGTCCCTATGAGACGAAGGTTACTTATTCTTTGTTGCAAGATGGGAAGGTGGTTGGAAGCGAAACAGTCTCATCAAATAGTGAAATTCCCTTTGACTTTGCTTCTCTCAAATCCGGTAAATATACATTGGCTTATAAGACAGTTTACAGGGGAATTGAGATAGAGGGCAAGACGGAAATAGTGGTTTTTGATACAAATGAAAAGCAATTGCCGGTCAAGGCATCCTATTTCTACTATCCTATTGTTACCGAAAACGGCATAGAGTTCCTTATTGGTACGACCGAAGATAATCTTTGGCTGGAAATGGGCCTTTTTGACAACTCCAAATGTCATCACAGAGAGTCTCTGCATCTAAAAAATGAGGTAGTAAGAATCTCACTGCCCTACAAGGAAGAATACCGCAGTTCGGTTAAAATGTCCGTTTTCGGCTTCCGTAACGGCGGGGCGATTGATTATCAATATGAATTTTCACGTCCGGACAAGGTTCGTTTCAATGTGGGCATAGAGTCTTTCAGAGATTGTACCGGTCCTCAAACCAAGGAAAAATTTACAATAATCGGAGCACCCGATGCCGAATATGTGGTCTCAATTTTTGACAAGACCACCGACAGGTATGGAGCGAACTCATTCTCATTTAATCCGCTTGATATAAAGGTTTACAACTCTGCGCCCTATATAAGAACAACTCTCGACGACTCTTATAGGACTTATTACGGATTCAGGGCCCCAAAGGACGAACTAGTCGCCAAGAGTTCTGCCAAGGCTATGGCCAATGGCGCACTTGAATCCATACCGCTGGTGATGAATATCGAAGAAGAGAGTAGCGTTGAGGAAGATGCGGCGGCCGGAATAGAAGAGGAAGAGGTGACTATAAGGTCGCAATTCGGCGAACTTATCGCATTTTACCCTCATCTCAGGAGCGATAGTGACGGGAAAGTAGAGGTGGAATACACTACAGGTGACCTTCTCTCGACCTTCCGTGTGCTGGTGATGGGCTATGATAAGTCCCTGAAAACCGGTAACGCCGAACGCTCATTGATAGTGCGCAAAGAGCTGATGGTTGTGCCCAATATTCCTCTTTTCATCCGCGAGGGCGACAAGATTGTCATAAAGAGCAAAGTGGTCAATCTCAGCGAGGGACAGCTTAAAGGCGACGGCTATATAGAGTTCCACAATGAAGAGACAGGGGAAAAACTTACCCTCAAAGATATTGAAGCGAAAGCTCTGACTCTCGCCTCCGGCGGACAAAAGGAAATTTCCTGGAGCATTACTCCGCCTGAAAATGTACGCAGACTCGGAGTTACCATCAGCTTTAAAGCAGGCAATTTCAGCGACGGTGAAAAACATTTGGTCACCATTCTTCCGAAAGAAATTACCATCACCGAAGCAGCCTCCTTTGTGATGGGTGGGCCCCACGGCCACAAATATTATGAGGATCAGCTTCACAAACGCATAAAGGCGAGCAACCCTCGTATCAAATATGCAGAATATTCCACATTGACTGCCGTAAGAGAGGCTCTGCCTGTGGTTTCAAAGCCTGAATCAAACAATGCCATAGAGTGGACAAACGCACTCTACATCAATCAGATGAGGGCAAAAGTGCTGACTTTGGATGGTAGAGAGAAAGAAGTGGACACCGCCTATGTGGAAAAATTCCGCAATGAAGCCATTGCTGCACTCTCCAAACTCCACAATTCCGACGGCGGTTTCGCCTGGTTTGACGGTATGCTCTCTTCCGAACTGCTTACATTGTTTGTCCTTGAAAAAATGAGCCAGTTGCGCGATTTCGGCGCGATAGAGTTCAATGAATCGGAGAAAAAACTTGTGGAAGGTGCGGTAGGCTACATAGATGAGATGATCATTGAAGCCTATAGTCGCGAGGGATACAATTCCTTCAACTCTATCAATCTGTTTTATGTGCGCAGCCAATATCCGGAGTTCCGGATGAAAGGGAAAGCCTCGACCGCTTTCGGCAAATTCTTATCGGATACTGCAGAGGGATGGCAGAAGATTGCCATTCTCAACAAAGCCAGACTCGCCCATATATTGCTCAACTGTAAGGGAACCGATTTTTGGAACAAAAAGTTTGAATCGAGAATTGAGGACCTCAATGCTTCGCTTAAGGATTACGCTGTAGCAAATCCTACGATAGGATGCTATTTCCCCAATGCGGTAATGCCTTTCAGAGGTCTTATGAATAGCGAAATCTACGCGCATGCCAAACTGATGGCACTCTTCGCCAGACTCGGCGAGAAAGATATGGTGGATTCGCTGGCATTGTGGATGCTTCTGCAGAAGCACAATCAGGCCTGGGAAAACACCGTCGCTACCACTGACGCCGTCCATGCGCTGGTTTCCAGCGGGGCAAAAGATCTCAAACTGGGTGCAGTCTATTACACTTATGATACCGTGATAGATGATGTCAAGCCTGCGGCAAATGAACTCGAGGTCGATCGTGAATTTGTGAGAGTTTCCGACAATAAAGTGATAAATGACGGCGACAAACTTAATGTCGGAGATGAGATTATTGCAAAATATTACATCAAAAACAGTGAAAACCGCAGTTTTGTCAGGATGAAAGCGATGCGCCCCGCCTGTTTCTATCCTTTGGATGAGAGATCATACTTCTTCACCGGATTCTGGGGAGGATTTTACAAGGAGCAGCGCGAGTCTCATACCAATTACTACTTTGAACTTATGCCGGAAGGAGAACTGACAGTCGAAGAACGCTTCTATATTACACAGGAGGGTACTTTTGCAACCTCAATTGTGGAAATAGAGTCGCTCTACGCAAATGAATACAGGGGCCACACGGGCTCGGTGAAGATTACTTCGAAGTAAAGCTGATGTGCCGTGATGCCTTGAGGCGCTTTTGCGCCTCGGCAATCGCGGCCATTTCCGAAGCCTCTATTGCATAATCGCAGAACCGACCAAAGATGTATCGGATGCTCTGGTCGGTAGGATGTGTCATATTTTCCGCATAAAAGCGGTAATCACGCAATTCATCCATCATAATCTCGTAGGCGGGGAAATAGCCCACATCCGGATGAAGCTGCTGCAAGCGGTCGATTGCCAGCAAAAGGATCGATTTGCTGAGTTGGTTGCCATGCGCTGTATCCTTCAGATGTCTTATCGGACTTACGGTAAATATCCACTTTTTGTTGGGGTGCGCTTCCACTATTTCGCACAATAGACCAGTCACTTCTTCGGTCTCAAGACGCTCTCTGTGGAATTGCGCCGGATGTATCTTATGGCAGTTTGAAACAATTATATTGCGCTCCAAATGTCTGAAAACCCAGGCGGTGCCCAATGTCACAAGGCAGATATCGGCAGCAGCAAACCTTGCGCTATCCCGCTCCAGACAAGCATTGGCGTTGGCGAGAAACTCCTCTGCACTCCCTCTGGTAAAGGTGCTGTGATGAAAAAATGAGGTGTAGCGCCCATTATCCACGATGATATCCTTTTCAGCAAATTGGATACCTGAAGAGAGTCTTTTTATTGAAAAATAGATAGAGGCGGGGTTGTAGAGCACACCGAAGGGGTTCAGCAATACATCAAATCCCAGATCCTTCATTATTGAGCCGATCTCGGCTGCAAAGCAGGAGCCGATAAAAAAATATTTATTCTTATATCCGAGCCGCTCTTTCATGGGTGTGTACTCTACCGGCGTCTGTAGTTTCATCATAAATTGTTCTTTATTTTGTCAAGGCCGGCGCGGCTTAAAGGTGTATCGCCAAACCGTTCCTTAAATTCTTTTTCATCCATATCGTGCCAATCCTGCGTCCTTTTGGATAGTATCTCATTTGCATTCGTGCGCAATTCTTTCCATCCTTCGGACTCGCGGTCATAAGGGCAGGCGCGGAGACAGATCTCGCATCCGAATATCTGACCTTTGTAATCTACAGGGCGGGCGGGATAGAGCTCGTGTGACTCAATGGTGTGGTAGGAGATACATTTGCGCGCATCCAGCCGGAAAGGGGCGTATAGAGCACCTTCGGGACAGGCATCTATACAGCACCGGCACTCTCCGCAACCCTCTGAAATCTTCTCCTTTCGCTCTCCAAGCCACTCCGCCGGAATATTGCAAATAATTACTCCAATCAGGGTACGCAGCCCATGATTCGGCGATATCAGAAAGTTGTTTTTTCCGATAAAACCCAATCCTGCCTCGGCAGCCCAATAGCGCTCCATCACCGGTGCACTGTCGGTAAAGCAGCGTCCATTATACTCCAGATTGTGCTTAGCGCATTCTTGCGACAGATGCAACGAGATTCTCCGGAGTTTATCTTTTATTACATCGTGATAATCTTCCCCAAGGGCAAATGCAGACACTGAGCTCTTTATACTGCTGTAAGGGGCCAGAAAACAGATCACCGAACGGGCACCAGGGACCAGTAGCGAAGGATTCTCCCTTTTATCCATATTTTTTGCAAGATATTTCATATCGGCATTTTCTCCGCGGGAGATATATTCCCTGAAGCGACGATAATCTTCTCCCGTCTCCGCTACCGGAGCAAAACCCCAGTCAACGAACCCCTCTTTATCGGATAATGAAGAAATTGAAATTAAAATGGCCATTTTACTGCAAAATCATTATCTTTGTATAATAATTTCGTTAAAAATTGATATGAAACGTATACTTGTTGTAGGTGCCGGAGGTCAAATAGGAACCGAACTCGTACCTCACCTCCATAAAAACTATGGTAAAGATAATGTAATTGCTTCGGATTTGAAAGATGAGATGGTCGAAAAGTTGCGCGGCTTTGCGACTACCGAACAATTTGACGCCCTAGATGAGCAACATTTCGCAGAAATCGTTAAAAAATATAAGATAGACACCATATTCAATCTCGTGGCTATGCTAAGTGCGGCAGGAGAGGCTCGTCCGCTGACAGCATGGCGTCTCAATATGGGAGCACTTCTCAATTCACTTAACATCGCTAAAGAATGCGGCTGTGCAGTATTCACTCCGAGCTCAATAGGAGTATTCGGCGAAAGCACACCTCACAACATGACTCCGCAAGATACCATTATGAGACCCAATACCATTTATGGCGTATGCAAAGTTGCAGGAGAGTTGCTCAGCGATTATTATTTTACCCGTTTCGGAGTTGATACACGCAGTGTACGTTATCCGGGCATTATCTCAAGCGGAGCGATGCCCGGTGGCGGTACTACGGACTATGCCGTTGAGGTATTTTACGAAGTTCTGAAAAACGGCCGTTACACCTGCGAGGTTCCGGAAGAGACCTATATGGATATGCTCTATATGCCGGATGCTCTGGATGCCGTTATACAACTTATGGAGGCCGATCCCGCCAAATTGATTCACCGAAACAGTTTCAATATTACTGCAATGAGTTTTAATCCCCGTGAACTCTTTGCCTCAATCACCAAACGCATCCCTAATGCCGTTTTCGACTATAATATTGATCCTGTCAAAGCGACCATTTCCGCTTCATGGCCCAACAAAATGGATGATTCCTGTGCCCGTGCCGAATGGGGTTGGAACCCCAAATGGGACATGGAGGCAATGATTGACGATATGCTTGCCGCCATCGGCAAGAAATTGGGGATTTCGTAAGTACGATAATTCTAACTTATACCATTTACTTGCATGTCAAATAGTTCCTTTGTCGATATATTTATTTTGACATGCCAATGGTTGCTTCCACCGCCAAAAACTGCTATTATCTCTTCCGACAATTTGTTTTTATCCGTTTCGATACCTTTGTTTAAGTAAATATGAATGATAATTTCGCTCTCTTCCGTTACATATCCGACATATTGACGCACATATTTTTTAAGCGTCTTTTCGTTTATGGGCGGTTTCCTATATGCTTGTTGATGTGATTTCACATAAACAGTTCCGATACTGTCTCGCAAAATCTTTTCCGCTTGCGCAATATCCTCTAGATTTGGTGTATAGCGATTTTGTTCGGGCGGAAAACCCCAAATCGAATGTTCCTTTGGAAAAATATAACCCTCATATTCTTTCCCCTCTACATATACCGCTTCCTGCGAATAAACACAACTGGCCATAAACAAGATTGTTATAATTGCAAATATCTTTTTCATTGCTCCAACGGTAATTAATACTTTTATTCCCGCAAAACTGCGGGGCTTTAACTGCCTATTTCTTCCGTTTCAAAACGGTATTGCCCAATTTTAATTTGTTTTTATTCAAAACTTTTATTTTAAGAGTTCCTTCAATATAACTTCCTCCCTGCAATGCTTTTTCAACATCGATCAAAACGGGATTATTATTACACCTTATCTCTATTACATCATCATTTATAGCCCATTCGCCTCGACATTCAATTTTTGACAAATCAAAAGTTTTGTTCAACGAACAAGTACTATCCACATTCAATTCCAACACTACGTAAGTAGATAATGGATTTTTCCCACCCTCTACTCCATCAAATGTACCGCACAAAGAAACAACATTTAATTGCTGGCTTTTACAAGATAGAGATAGTATTAAAATTGTTGAATATGCTATAATTTTCCTCATCTCTCGTTGAATTGATATTTATAGGGATCGACCCTGTATTTGCAGAACCACCCACATCATAATATTCTGACATAAAGAATATTATGAAATAAAGTTAATCAATAATTTTTATTCCCGCAAAAGTATTTGAGGACGCCAAGGGTTAGCTACTCCGTTTCAAAAATCAGAACAACAGCGGGATGGGAAAATTCGAGCGAAACTTTGCTCTCCGATACGATGTTGAGAGAGGCTTTCCAGAGGGAATCAAAGATCACTTCATCGAGGGGGTATTCGAGCCCCGTCGATTTGATTCTCAGACTTTGGTCGAAGGTAAAAAAGGAAATGGCCGTACCGGGAACTGCATCAAAAACGGTGCTATCCTTGATCACATGGAATCTTCCGTGATCTGTGACCATATCCACCGGAAAAGGGCAATCCTGCGCATATTCAGCGAGGAGCGAAATATTACCCAGAGTATGATCCTCCCTTCGGCCGGTAGCCCCGAGAATGGTTACCTGAGCGGGATTGAAGCTCTTTGCCAGCTCCACAGCCTTGGTAAGGTCGTTGGTGTCTTGGCAATCCGATTTTCTGATGATGTCGGAGTATTGTCTCTGCAATTCTATTGGCATCGAATCCATATCACCGGCGATGAAATCCGGAATTACTCCCCTCGAGATAGCCTTTTCTGCGGCACCGTCGCAACAGATAAGCAAATCCGTAGTGCGGAGTATTTTCAGAGTTCTCTCTGAAGAGGGATAGGTCCCGTCTGCAAGTATTACAATTCTCTTCATAGCTGCAACTATTTTGCCCTATATTTTTCCGGTTCACGGAATCCTTTAAGAAACTCTCCTACATCAAGCCGTCTTTTACCAGCAATCTGAAGGTTGAGGAGACGCACAGATCCGGTGCCGCACTTAATCTCAAGCCAGCTGCTGCCATCGGAGGTGATAGTGCCCCAATCCTCATTCTTGTTATCCTTATCTCTCACAAAGGCCTCAAATATTTTCACGCTGAGCTGCTGTTCTTCAAAGGTGAAGGTAGTATGGGCGCAGGGGTAGGGACTGAGCCCTCTGATGAGGTTTACGACATCGCGGGCATCCCTGCTCCAGTCGATGCGCGCGAGCCCACGACTGAGTTTGGGTGCGGGTTTGAGCGCCATATACTGAGTGTCCTGCGCTGCCGGACGAACGGTACGGTCCCTGATGGCGCTTGCAGTCTTAACTACCAGTGCGGATCCCATCTCCATAAGTTTGTCATGCAGAGTGCCGGCGTTGTCATAATCCTCGATTAGGTAACTCTCCTGGAAGAGTATTTTGCCGGTGTCGATCTCTTCATTGATTAGGAAAGTCGTCACTCCGGTGATGCGCTCTCCGTTGATTAGCACCCAGTTTATGGGAGCTGCACCGCGATACTGCGGCAGGAGGGAGGCATGCAGATTGAAGGTGCCCAGTGCCGGCATCGACCAGACCTCTACGGGCAGCATTCGGAAGGCTACTACTACAAAGAGATTGGCGTTGAAAGAGGCGAGCTGCTCCAGAAACTCGGGATTCTTTAGCTTCTCCGGCTGAAGTACCGGTATACCATGCCCTACTGCGCACTTTTTGACGGCGCTCTCATTTATTTTAAGTCCGCGCCCGCTCGGCTTGTCGGGGGCGGTAACTACTGCGACCACCTCAAATCCTGCAGTGAGAAGACTCTCCAGCGGGCCTACTGCAAATTCGGGAGTGCCCATATAGATGATGTGGATGCGACCTCTGTCCTTGCGGAAGAAATTGCGCACCTTGTGGTAAAAAGTGACGATGTGGTTCCAGATGTTTTTAAAGAATAATTTATACGAATCGATATTGAATAAGCTGGAATCCCTGATTGCGTGTCTGGTTAGGAAAATTCCTATCGGCAACAGCACTACGGATGAAATTATAGTACCCACAAATGGAGTCATCGCACCATCTTTCGCAAGTTTTTTGCCTGAAATATCGATTATATAGTAGATAAGGAAGAAGGATATCGAAATAATAACCGGAGTACCCAGACCTCCCTTGCGAATAATTGCTCCGAGCGGCGCTCCAATAAAGAAAAAGAGCAGGCAGGCTATAGAAAGGGTAAATTTGCGGTAGCTCTCTATATCAATCCTCTTGAGCGGGTCTACATAACGGTAGTTTTCCCTGGTATAATTGTCCACCTGATCGGTCGCAAGAGTGAGTTTGTCCATCGCCTGACGACAAGCCTCCTTCTCTTTCTGCACAGGATCATCAGCCGCAATCATCGCATATAGCGAATCGATATCCATCCATCCGACAAAATCCGCTACCCTTGCGGTATCCAGCTGGTATAGATAGGTCATTCCCGACCCGGACATAAATCTCTTTTGCTGAGTTTTCTGCAGTTCTGCAAACACCACCGAGAGCGAATCCGCGTCATGTCTGAGTTGCTTCAGGTCTTTTGACATCACTTCATCGCTGAAACGGTCATCGGTAGATCTTGTGAAGGTATAATCTTCCAAAGCGACAATCAGCTGCTGCTCTTCGAACTTGAGTTTGTTGAGAGTTATCGTGGTGTCCCTATAGGTCATCTTGTTCTCTTCCTGGTATGAAATGCCGTTGTAGAGGTCGAATATCAGATGCTGTTTGTTGGAGGTGACAACCATTTTGCCGGAATCGGCAATAGTTATGTTCGTGTTGCCGTCATTGTCTGTATGGTCGTAGATTATGACGTCATACATCATTCCTGTCTCGTCGTTCCGATCTTCTATTCGGACAATGTAATTGTCAATACCGTCGTAGAAGATGCCTTTTGGGATTTTAATCTCGTCTTTGGTGTGGAGAATATCGTTGCGGAGAGTATAAATCTTGTTGTAGGAGACCGGTACCAGATCGTTTGAGGCAAAAAACGCTCCGATGCTAATCACTCCCGATAGAACCATAACCGGCATCAATATTCTGCCCAAAGAGATGCCTGCAGCCTTCATGGCAAGTAATTCATTGTGCTCTCCCATTCCTCCGAGAGACATAATGGATGCCAATAGGGTAGCCAGAGGAAGGGCCATCGGAGTCAGCGTTGCCGATGCCCAGCCCATGAATTCCAAAATAACACCGATCCCAAGTCCCTTGCCTACCAGTTCATCTATGTAGACCCAAAGAAATTGCATCGAGAGTACGAATATCACGATGAAGAAGGTAAGGAAGAAGGGTCCTATGAACCTTTTTATGAGAAACCGGTCTAGTATTTTCATTATCTGCTGAGTGCGATCTCCTGTAATTTGTCGGCCGCCTCATCAAGTCCCTCAACATTCTTGCCACCGGCTGTTGCAAGGAAGTTTTGTCCACCTCCACCGCCCTGGATCAGCTTTGCAGCAATCTTTATGTCGGCTGAAGCGTTGGCTCCGTTTTGAACAAGATCATCGGTGTACATAAGGGTAAGGTTGGCCTTGCCATCACTTGAGGGCAAGGCAGAAATGAAGACAGCCGAGGTCAGTTCCTTGTAGAACATAAAGGCCACCTCTCTGACGGTATCCTGATTGTAGTTTCCTTGTCTGAGGGTTATCAGACGGATGCCTTTTATTACCCTGCTCTCTTCGATGAGATTCTTCTTGAGTACGATTGCGCGCTCTTTCTCCACCTCTTCCAGCGCCTTTTTAAAGGTCTCATTATCACAGATGAGTTTGTTGACGCAGTTGAGCAGATTGGGAGTGTTATTGAAGAGTGCGCTCAATGCTAAAAGATGATCATCGTTCGCATAAACTGCAGCTTCGGCATGCCGGCCGGTGGTAGCCTCGATCCTCCTTACTCCTGCAGCAATGGCAGTTTCATTGAGTATCCTAAAGAAGCCGAGAGAGCCGGTGGCGGGGGCATGGGTGCCACCGCAGAGTTCCATGGAATCGCCGAATTTTATCACGCGGACATCATCTCCATATTTTTCTCCAAAGAGTGCAATAGCGCCCAATTCATTTGCCTTTTCGATACTCATGTGCCTAAATTCTTCTCTCGGTATATTTTTGCGGATAAGATGGTTGACAAGTTTTTCCACCTTTCTCAGATCCTCGTGGGAGACTTTTTCATAGTGCGAAAAGTCGAAACGGAATGAAGTGGAGCCGACAGAAGAGCCCTTTTGTTCGATATGGTTACCGAGTACGCTGCGCAGAGCGTGATGCAATAGGTGAGTGGCGGTGTGATTATTTGCTACTTCTATCCTACGCTCTTCATCCACTTTTGCGATAAATGCCTCCTCAAGGTTGAGGGGAATTCTCTCTGCAATATGTATCGGGAGATCGTTTTCCTTTATGGTGGTCAGGATGGTGATTCGTTCTCCGCTCTCTGATTCGATGGTGCCGCTGTCACCCGCTTGTCCGCCGCTTTCTGCATAGAAGGGGGTTTTGTCGAATACCAGCTGAAACATCTCTTTGTTTTTAGCCTTGACCGTGCGGTATTTTATCACTTGTACTTTGGCCTCGAGAGTATCGTAGCCCACAAATTCCGTTGAAGTAAAGGGAGCAACTTCGTACCAGTCGCCCTCTTCAATGGCGGTAGCGTTTCTGGCCCGTTCTCTCTGTTTGCGGAGTTCAACTTCAAAGCCCTCCATATCTATCGTGTAGCCCTTCTCTCTGGCAATAAGTTCGCTCAGGTCTATGGGAAATCCGAATGTATCGTAGAGTGTAAATGCATCAATTCCGGAAATCAATTTGCTCTCTGCCGATTTCTCCAGAATGGAATCCATCAGGCGAATACCTTTGTCGAGAGTGCGCAGAAATGCATCTTCCTCCTCTCTTACGACATTTTCAATAAGATTCTGTTGTTTCGCAAGTTCGGGGAATGCCTCGCCCATGTCGTTTATAAGTTGAGGTACGAGTTTGCAAAGGAATGGCTCGTGCAAACCGAGGAATGTGTAGCCATATCTGACTGCACGACGGAGGATACGTCTTATCACATATCCGGCCTTGACATTGGAGGGCAACTGTCCGTCGGTAATCGAGAAGCAGATAGCCCTGATATGGTCGGCGATAACCCTCATTGCCACTCCTACTTCGCTGTCACTCTCATATTTTACTCCGCTGATCCCGGAAATGGCATCAATCATGGAGGTGAATACATCCGTGTCGTAGTTGCTCTGTTTGTTCTGCAATACCATACAGAGGCGCTCCAGCCCCATTCCCGTGTCCACATGTTTGGCTGCAAGCGGCTCAAGGGAACCGTTTGCTTTGCGGTTGTACTGGATAAATACGAGATTCCAGATTTCGATAACGAGGTGGTGGCCTTTGTTGACCATTTCGCTGCCCGGAATCCGTGCCCTCTCCTCATCGCTGCGGAGATCTATATGGATTTCGCTGCAAGGGCCGCAGGGACCTGTGTCGCCCATTTCCCAGAAATTATCCTTTTTATTACCAAAAATCACTCTCTCTTCCGGAAGAAGTTTGAGCCATAATTCACGTGCTTCGTTGTCCATTTCGAGGTTTTCCGGTTCGTAGCCCTCGAATACGGTGGCGTAGAGCCGATCCTTGTCAATCTTGTAAACTTCGGTTAAAAGTTCCCAGGCCCAGTTAATGGCATCTTTTTTGAAATAGTCACCGAAACTCCAGTTGCCGAGCATCTCGAACATCGTATGGTGATAGGTGTCGTGGCCGACCTCTTCGAGGTCATTGTGCTTGCCGCTTACCCTGAGACATTTTTGTGTGTTGGCCACTCTGGAATGTTTTACGGGGGTATTGCCGAGGAACCAGTCCTTGAATTGATTCATGCCCGCGTTGGTAAACATGAGCGTAGGGTCATTTTTGACTACCATAGGTGCCGAAGGTACCACGGTATGGCCTTTTGAAGCGAAAAAATCCAGGAAGGTACGACGTGTTTCGTTGGATGTCATATGGTTAAATTGTTAATATCTTGTTAATAAAATATGATTTTTCGTCACAAAATTAGTTTATTTATCCAGATTTTGTAATTTTGCAGGGTTATAAAATGGTGTTATTTAATTATGTTAGGTAAAAAACAGTACATTTTTAACGAGGAAACACTTTCTTATGAGGTAGTAAAACCGACCGTAAAGAGCAGATTGTTAAGATGTTCCGTGGTGTTAGGTCTTGGTTTTATCTGCTTTTTGGCATACTTCTGGCTTTATTCGGAAGTTCTTCTACTGAAGACACCCAAAACGATGATACTCGAGAGCCGCAATCAGGAATTGCTCTCACAAATCAAAGGTCTCAACCAGAAACTCGATGAAAAGCATCGTACACTTATGGAAATAGAGATGAGAGACAATATTGTCTATCGTCCGATTTTCGGTATGGAAGAGATACCTTCCGAGGTGCGTGATGCGGGATTCGGTGGAGTGGACAGATATTCACATCTGGAGCATTTCGAACATTCGGATATCCTCATCTCATCTGCGATGAAGCTTGACATACTCTCCAAGAAGGCCGCCGTACAATCACGTTCCTTTGATGAGGTTGCCCTTCTGGCTAAGAGGGCCGGAGATATGGCATCCTGTGTTCCCTCGATTTTCCCAGTGTCGACACATCCGCGCAACAGACTGGGAAGCAGGTTCGGATATCGTTCAGATCCCTTCACAAAGAGCATTAGAATGCATAAGGGTGTAGATATTTCCGGCAAGACCGGCGAACCCATATATGCTACCGGTGACGGTCTTGTGGTCGAGGTATGCTACAATTTCTTCGGTTATGGCAACCAGGTGGTCGTGGACCACGGATTCGGTTACAAGACACGTTACGCACACCTCAAACAGGCTACTGTAAAACCGGGCCAAAGAGTTAGTCGCGGCGAACAGGTGGGTAAGATGGGTAGTACAGGCCGTTCAAAGGGCGTACATCTCCATTATGAGGTGATCTATAAGGGCAAGGCTGTCAATCCTTGCAACTATTTTGACCATGAAATTTCTCCTGAAGAATATCAGAGCATGATTCTTGCGGGTAAAGACCGCAAGTAAGGTATGGCCAAATTTTTATACAACAAAAAAGAACTTAGATTTGACAAAAAGAAGTTCTCCATCTGGAGGGCTCTTCTTGTTGTAGGCAAGTATGTACTTTTCAGTTTGCTTGTCGCCGTAATCTATTATGCTATCTATTCCATATTCTTTAGCACAGACCGTGAAAAGCAATTGATTGCCGAAAGGGATTATATGGAGCGCGAATACGATAGGATGAAGGAACAGATAGAGATTGTAGAGAGCGTTGTAGATGGGCTTGAGGCAAGAGATCGACAGATATATAACGACATCTTTCAGTCCGCTCCACCAACCTATATGATCGGTCGTGATACCGGTCGCATGGATATGGGTACCATTTACGAAGAGGATGAAAATGACCTCATCTGGAATGTCAACATCCGTGCATCCCGTCTTGAATCTATCTCCGGAAGAATCAATACTTCCATAGAAAATATTTATCACCGCTTATCTGCCGGAGAGACTGACTGGCAATCCATTCCTTCAATCATTCCCGTAAAGAATTTCTCCATAGCCAGAACCGGGGCTTCGGTGGGCAATAAGTTCAGCCCTTTTTACAAGACGCTTCGCCTGCACACCGGTTTTGACATACTATCCCCGGTGGGTACTGAAGTGCTTGCCGCTGCCTCCGGAACAGTCACATTTGTCACAAGGGGGACCACGGCCTGGGGCAGACGTATCGAGATAACCCATTCAGGGGGCATAGTCACAACTTATTCGCATCTCCAGGAGATTATGGTTAAAAAGGGACAGCAAGTGCAACAGTCGGATATTATAGGCAGAGTCGGCAATAGCGGCACGTCATTTGCTCCCCATCTTCACTATGAGGTGATCGTCGACGGCAACCATGTAGATCCGATTAATTACTTTTTTGCCGACATCACTCCATCGGCTTACCAGGAGATGATGATGATTGCACTCAGCACCGGACAATCGATGGATTAATAAGAGATGACAGGACAACATTACTATACTATAGGCCAGGTGGCAAAGATGTTTGACGTCAATGTCTCACTTATTCGTTTCTGGTCGGACACCTTTTCCGAATATGTGCGTCCCGACCGCAATAATAAGGGTAACCGCCTTTATCGCGAAGCCGACATTGCTGCACTCAAGAATATCTCCCGTCTCGTGAAAGATCAGGGTATGACACTTGAGGGTGCTCGCAAACGGTTGCGTTTGGGCGTGGATGAGGTTGACCGCCGGAGTGAGGCCATAGAAAGACTCAGAAATATTCGCGCCACACTGGTAGAGGTCAATAAGTCACTTTAGTTCCCGATATTGATATGAAAGCAAAAGATATAGCACTTATTATCGAGGAATTCGCCCCCCTTGGTACGCAGGAGCCTTGGGACAACTCGGGTTTTTGCATAGGATCTCCGGAGCAGGAGATAAAGGGCGTGATGATCGGATTTGACTGCACTCCGGAGTTGATAGAGGCTGCGGTGGCTGCGGATGCGAATATGATCATAACTCACCACCCGCTGATTTTTTCCGGCATCAAAAAGATCAATCCCGATACTTTTATCGGCAAGTGTATCATTCTTGCAATTACTTACGGTATCGTCATTTATTCCGCGCATACTAATGCTGACAAAGCCGAAGGCGGAGTGACCGCTCTGATGGCACAGCGACTGGGTTTGCGGGATATCGCACCTCTTGACGAGACTTCGCTGGCTCTTATAGGCAAGCTACCTTCTCCGGTAGAGCCGGAGGAGCTCTCTGTATTTGTCAAGCAGGCTTTCGGCATAGAGCGTTTGCGCAGTTCGCGGCTTGTTGGAGAACCGGTTTCAAAAGTTGCAGTCTGCGGGGGTAGCGGTTCCTCATTCATTCCTCAGGCGATGGAAGCAGGTGTGCAACTTTTCATCACCGGAGATATTTCGTACCACCATTTTTTCTGCCCTGAGGGCTTTATGGTGATGGATATCGGACATTATGAGAGCGAGAGGGATATTGTGGATAAGTTGTATGAAATTCTTAGCAAAAAAATTCCTACCTTTGCAATCCACACTTTCTGGAATAATAATAACAATCCAATATTTTACTTTTAAGTATATGGCTACAAAAAAGGCAACAAAAGTGGTTACTCCTATCGACCAGCGGGAAACCTTTGTTTCGCTTTCAACCCATTCCGGCGAAACCGATGCAAAGGAGATGGAGCAGAAACTTCAGATTTTGTATCAAATCCAGAACATTGACACTAAAATTGACAAGATTTATCTGCTCAGAGGTGAACTTCCGCTTGAGGTAGAGGACCTTGAAGATGAAATTGAGGGGCTCAAGACCCGCATTGCAAACACTCTGGCAGATATCAAGGAGATTGAAAAATACAACACTGAATACAAGCACCAGATAGAGGAGTCTAAAAAGGCGATAGCCAAGTATGAGGAACAGCGCAATGATGTCAAGAACAATCGTGAGTTCGAATCTCTTTCAAAGGAAATCGAGTATCAGGAACTTGAGATAAGTGTTTCTGAGAAAAACATAAAAGAAGGTATTGCCATCATTGCCGAGAAGAAACTCTCTCTTGAAGAGTCCAAAACGGCTCTGGCAGGCAGGCAGGTGGACCTGGCCGATAAGGAAGAGGAACTCAAATCCATTACCGAAGAGACCGCTAAAGAGGAGGAGGAACTTCTTAAAAAGCGTGCTTCTCTGGTTGCCATTCTTGATGAGAGGGCTATTAATGCTTATGAACGTGTGCGCAAAGGCGCAAAAAACAGACTTGCCGTTGTAACTGTTGAAAGAGGTGCCTGCGGAGGTTGTTTCAATAATATTCCTCCCCAGAGAGAACTCGATGTCATTGAAAGCAAGAAAATGATCATCTGCGAGCACTGCGGTCGCATCCTTGTTAAATCACCGGATAAGCAAGAAGAATAAGTCTGATATGGCAAAGACAGATTACAGGAAAAAGGACAAGAAGGTGGATCTGGCTATTCTCGGCGAAGAGCTGGGAGGTAGAGTTCCACCGCAGGCTATTGATATTGAGGAGGCCGTCCTCGGAGCACTCCTATTGGAGCCGGATGTAGTGGTCGATGTCCTTGACCAGCTCTCTGCCGAATGCTTCTACAAAGATGCGCACCGCAAGATCTACGATGCAATAACCACTCTTTCGAAACGCAATGACCCCGTAGATATCTTCACGGTATCTGACGAGTTGCGCAAAAGCGGAGATCTCGATGAGATCGGCGGTACGGCATATCTGAGCCAGCTTACTCTTAAAATAGGAGCTGCCTCTCACATTGATTATCACACCAAAATTCTCCTTCAGAAATTTATACAGAGGGAACTCATCTCCATCTCGTACAAGATCCAGAAGAACGCTTTCGATGATTCGATGACAGTCGATGACCTGGTGGATACCGCAGAAAAAGAGGTGTTTGAGCTTGCGGAGCGCAATATGCGCCGCGAGACTTCTCCGATAAAGGATATTATACAACAGGCTATTACTGAGATCGAGAGCAGTCAGCAAAGAGAGGATGGACTCAGTGGTATTCCTTCCGGTTTTACCGGTATTGACAAGATCACTTTCGGTTGGCAAAAGTCTGACCTGATCATTATAGCGGCACGCCCTTCCGTGGGCAAGACTGCGTTTGTGCTCACTATGGCACGCAATATGGCCATTGACCACAATGTTCCCGTGGCATTCTTTTCACTTGAGATGCCCGCCACACAGCTTGTCAAGCGAGTGATGATAGGGGAGACAGGGCTTGAAGCCGAAAAGATCCGCGGAGCCAAAAAAATGACTAATGCCGAGTGGATACAGCTCAACGAAGGAGTGGCGAGACTCTCCAAGTCCCCATTGTGGATTGACGACACGCCGTCACTCTCCATCTATGAGTTTCGCTCCAAGGCGCGCCGCCTTGTCAATAACAACAAAGTGAAAATCATTATAATAGACTATCTGCAGTTGATGACGGGACCCCCTGACCTTCGCGGTATGCGTGAGCAGGAAGTGTCGGCCATTTCCCGCTCCCTTAAATCCATTGCCAAGGAACTCAATGTTCCCATCATAGCTCTTTCGCAGCTCAACCGTTCAGTGGAGACACGTGGCGGCAACAAGCGTCCTCAGTTGAGTGACCTTCGCGAGTCGGGGGCCATCGAGCAGGATGCCGACATTGTAATGTTTATCCACCGTCCGGAAAAAGTGGGCCTTCCTTCTGATGATATAGTTACCGGAGGCACCGAAATTATCATTTTAAAACATAGAAACGGTGCGGTTGGAGATGTTCCGATGAAGTTTGAGTCGGATAGGGTACGATTTGTGGATATAGATGACGTATTGCCGGGTGACCCGATGATCCGTACCGAATATCACGGCTCCAAGATGAATAGCGCGGAACCGTTTGATTATGCCGGATTGGGACCGAGTGATGATTTTAATTAAACCGATTATTTGATGAAAAAAATATATTTTGCGCTACTGTCACTTATTTTCTTTTCATTTTCAGTGGGCGCTACCGCACAGAATAAGGAGTATCCTTTCCGGAGCGGTGAAAACATGGAGCTGATTGTACATTACAAATGGGGCTTCAGTGCCGACATTGCCAGCGTAAAGTTTACTTTTACTGAAAAGTCTGAGGAGGGCAAAGAACCATATTATCATCTGTTGGCCCATGCCTCCACCTTTAAATTCTGGGATTCATTCTTCAAGGTGAGGGATATTTATGAATCAAAGTTCTATGTCAAGGACCTTTCGCCTCTCTATTTTCACAGAGATGTCAACGAGGGGAACTTTTTTGCCAAGAACTGGTATAAGTGGAAAGATGACGGCAAAACTCTCAATGCCATCGTGGATAAGAAAGGTCGTCCCCGCAGGGATACTACTTTTTACGAAGACGTTGTGATCCGCGACATCATCAATATCTTTTTTACCGTGAGATGTCTCGATTTCGACAAACTCGAAAAGGGACCTCCGGCACCTTTTACCATTGCTCTCGACAAGGATGTCCTCGACATACGTGTACGTTTTGTGGGCCGTGAACAGAAGAGAGTGGCCAAAGTGGGCACTTTCAATGCCATCAAGCTGGCAATTGCCGTAAATCCCAAGAAAGGGCGTACCAAGGATGAAGAGACTTCCGTATTCTCATTCGGCGAAGGGGATGGAGAAAGTGTTTTCTATGGCGAGGAGAAGGTATTTATCTGGCTAACTGATGATGCCAACAAACTGCCCATTTTCTTCTCGGCACCGGTTGCAGTAGGTGCTATAAATGGCCGTATCGGCCAATATGAGGGCGTCAAATATCCCTTGACAAGTCTCATCAAAACGGAATAATGGCTAAAAAAACAGATAATATAGAACACCCTGGTGTTGTGACCTCCGTTACCGGCGAGTTCATTACGGTTGAAATACTCAACAAGTCGGCTTGTGCGGCCTGTCACGCCAAAGGTGTCTGTATTGCATCTGATGAATCCATTAGAACAATCGATATTCCCCAATCCATATCGACTCTTGCCTGTGATTATCAGGTCGGGGAGGAGGTTAAAGTGTTTCTCAAGGCATCTCTCGGTGCCAGAGCTATTTGGATTTGCTATGTGGTGCCTCTGATACTGCTTATAGCTACCATTTTTGTCTTTACAAAGATCGGGGTAAGCGAACTGATTACCGGCATAACTGTCCTCGCAATACTTGCGGTCTATTATTTATTCATCTATCTATTCAAAAACATAATATCCAAAGACTTTACTTTTTCTATTGAGAAACTATCCAAATGATTACAACAATTATTTACACGATTGTTTGTCTGGTGGCGCTCGGACTGCTCTTTTCGGTGGTCCTCTACCTGGTGGCACAAAAGTTTAAGGTTGAAGAGGATCCGAGGGTAGACATAATTGAGTCCTTGCTCCCCGGAGCCAATTGTGGCGGATGCGGTCTGGCTGGATGCCGCGCATTCGCCGAAGAGGTTGTGAAAGCCCCGGCGATCGGTTCGCTATTCTGTCCGGTCGGCGGTGATGCCACTTTGGAAAAAATTGCGGCTGCTCTTGGTCAGGAAGCAGTCAAAACCGAGCCGAGGGTGGCTGTCATCAAGTGTCACGGTACTTTAGACAACCGAGCAAAGACCAACATTTTTGACGGGTATGCCTCCTGCAAGGTGATGGCTTCGCTTTATTCCGGAGATACCGGCTGTAAGTATGGTTGTCTGGGTAAGGGCGACTGCGTGGCTGTCTGTAAATTTGATGCCATTCACATCGACGAAAGACGCGGCATAGTGGAGGTTGATGAGGAGAAGTGCGTAGCCTGCGGTCTATGTGTCAGTGCCTGTCCAAAGTCCATCATCGAACTTCGTCCCAGAGGTCCGAAAAATCGCAGGGTTTATGTCTCCTGTTCGAGCAAGGATAAGGGTGCAATTGCCCGGAAGGCCTGCTCAGTGAGCTGCATCGGCTGTGGTAAATGTGCCAAGGTGTGTGCTTTTGACGCAATTACCATTGAAAACAATTTAGCCTACATCGACCCTTCCAAGTGCAAGCTTTGCCGCAAGTGCTTTGATGAATGTCCCACCAAAGCCATTTGGGCTGTCAATTTCCCCATAAAGGTGCCTGTTGCACCTAGGCAAGAAGAGGGGCAGAGTCCTATTGTAAATAATGAAAGTTAGGGAGGAACAGATATGAAACGTACATTTTCAATAGGTGGTATCCACCCTAAAGAGAACAAATTCTCACGCGATGCTCAAATCGAAACATTTCCTCTTCCGTATGTGGCTTATATATCTATGGCACAACATCTTGGTGCTCCGGCTGAGCCTGTAGTGCAGAAAGGTGACAAGGTCAAGGTAGGCCAGGTCATCGGTAAGCCGACAGGATTTATTTCAAGTTTCGTACATTCATCCGTATCGGGTACGGTGACTGCAGTCGAGCCCAAAGGAGACCTTGCGGGCATACCCGTAATGCACGTTGTAATTGCCGTAGAAGGCGATGAGTGGTGCGAAGAGATTGACAGAAGCAAGGGCATCGTAAGAGAGATTCCATTTTCTGCAGAAGAGATTCTTGAAAAAATAAAGAATGGAGGCGTCGTGGGACTCGGCGGAGCCGCATTCCCCACCCATATCAAGCTTAATCCCCCAAAGGATAAAAAGGCCGAATGGCTCATCATCAACGGAACCGAATGTGAGCCCTATATCACATCCGACGACAGGATAATGAGGGAGCGTCCCGATGAAATCGCCATAGGCGCTGCAATTATGATGAAGGCACTCAATGTGGAGAAATGCTACATAGGCATCGAGGAGAACAAGCCCGAGGCCATCATTTCCATAATAAAGGCGGCCTCTTCTCATCCGGGTATGAAGGTAGTCGTTCTGGATAAAAAATACCCGCAGGGTGGAGAAAAGCAGCTAATTGAGGCACTTACAGGTCGCAGGGTACCCTCGCTGGCGCTTCCTATCGAAGTGGGTGCGGTAGTGCAGAATGTGGGTACCTCGTTGGCGGTCTATGAGGCTGTCCAGAAGAATAAACCTCTCATTGACAATGTAATTACCGTCACCGGCAGTTGCGTCCCTCTTCAGAGGAATTTCCTCGTAAGGATAGGTACTCCATTCTCAAAAATGCTCGATGCCATCGGAGGTCTTCCAAAAGACGCAGCCAAATTCGTCAGCGGAGGTCCTATGATGGGCAAAGCCGTGGCAAATTCGGAGGCATCCACCCTTAAAGCAACCTCTGCTTTTCTGCTTCTTACCGAAGCTGAAACCAAGAGAAAAGAGGAGAGTAACTGCATCCGATGTGGAAAATGCATCAATGCTTGCCCAATGGGTCTGGAACCCTATCTTCTCAACAAACTTTCCCGCATCGGCGGTATGTATGATGAACTCGAGAAAGAGAAAATCCATGACTGCATCGAATGCGGATGTTGCCTATACTCCTGTCCTGCACATATTCCTTTGCTTGACATTATCAGGGTAAGCAAGGCGGAGGTTATGAATATAATGCGTAACAGATCTGTAAAACACTAAACTATGGCAAGACTTTTAGTATCCGGTGCCCCTCACCTGCATGTAAAGGAGAATACACACTCTCTTATGAGGGATGTGCTGATAGCCCTTGCGCCTTCCTTGCTGGTTTCCGTCTATTTCTTCGGATTTTCGGCAATCAAATTGGTGCTTGTGGGTGCCATTTCCTGCGTTTTGGTCGAATATTTAATCCAAAAATTCATACTGAAGACAAAAGTAACCATCAATGATTTGTCTGCAGCGGTTACCGGTTGTCTTCTGGCGCTCAACCTTCCACCAAGTTCACCCTGGTGGCTTGTTGCAATAGGTGCAATCGTCGCAATCGGCATCGTTAAGATGACTTTCGGCGGCCTGGGACAAAATATATTCAACCCTGCCCTCGTGGGACGCGTATTTTTGTTAATCTCATTCCCGACATTAATGACCGACTGGACGATACCGGAGTCATGGTTCAGGACAGGCGTTGATGCTTTCACGGGTGCAACCCCTCTGGCGATTACCAAGGAAGGCCTGGCGGCCGGACTCACACTTCCCGAGATTTTTGCTGCAAATGAATTCTCATTTAAGGAGATGATTTTCGTAAAGATCGGGGGTTCGGTTGGTGAGGTATCGGCACTTGCACTTATTCTCGGATTTGTCTATCTCCTAATCAGGAGAGTCATCAGGCCGCATATTCCGCTTGTTATCGTGGGAACCATTGCTTTGATGACCTGGATTTTCAATATGATCAACCCCGATATCTATACAGGTCCTCTGTTCAATATCTTCACAGGAGGAGTGTTGCTTGGAGCCATTTTCATGGCGACCGACTACGTGACATCGCCGATGTCCGTCAAGGGTATGGTAATATATGCCTTTGGCATCGGTGTCATTACTGTGCTTATCCGTTATTTCGGAGCATATCCTGAGGGCGTTTCGTTTGCCATTCTCATTATGAACATGGCTGTTCCTCTTCTCAATAAATATTGTAAACCCAAGAGATACGCGAAGGAGGTGAATCATGGCTAAGGAATCCTCTTTCAAAAATATGGTGATAACTCTGTCGGTTATCTGCCTCATTTGCTCTGCACTGCTCGGGGTAGTATATTCCGTAACAAAAGCTCCTATTGAGGCTGCGGAACTGGCCAAAATCAACAACGCCATCAAAGCCGTTGTTCCCGAATGTGACAATAACCCCTCGGAAGAGATGATGGAGGTGGAGGGCAGCGTGGTATATCCTGCAAAAGTGAACGGCAATATCGTCGGTTATGCCATCAAAGTAAAAGCATCCGGGTTTGGAGGCCCCATCCAAATGATGGTTGGCTTCAATGCAGACGGTACAATCTACAATACATCGGTGATTTCCCACGCGGAAACTCCCGGACTCGGTGCAAAGATTACCGGTGAAATCCCCACCAGAACTCAAATAGTGGGCAAAAATCCCGCTTCTTCCAACCTCACCGTCACCAAAGATGGCGGAGAGATTGACGCTATTACCGCTTCAACCATCACCTCAAGAGCTTTCCTCAAAGGTGTTGAAGCAGCCTACAAGGTATTTGTTGAACTTCAAAAACAGCAGCAGCCATGGGAAAATTGAAATTGATAATTGACGGTATCATAAAGAACAATCCCACATTTGTTCTTATACTCGGTATGTGTCCGACGTTGGGCACTACCACATCGGCTATCAACGGTATGGGTATGGGTCTTGCTACCCTTTTTGTACTCGTGCTCTCAAATATGACCATCTCCGCGATTGCGAAGCTTATTCCCGAACAGGTGCGTATTCCCTCTTATATCGTAGTGATTGCAGCATTCGTGACAATAGTACAACTGCTTCTTCGGGCATATCTTCCCTCACTTTATGAGACCCTGGGGCTCTTTATTCCGCTGATTGTGGTTAACTGCATCGTACTTGGTCGTGCTGAAGCATTTGCCAATAAAAACTCCGTAATTGACTCAGCTTGCGACGGACTTGGGGTAGGACTAGGTTTTACAATTGCCTTGACCATTCTCGGCTTCGTACGTGAACTCCTCGGCAGCGGCTCGATCTTCGGGTGGAAATTCATAGATGGAGATGGAATACTCGCATTCGTCCTTGCCCCGGGTGCATTTATAGTGCTCGCATATCTCATAGTATTGTTCAAAAAAGTAACCGCTAAAAAGGCATAACCATGGAATATATAATTATCATCATATCCGCCGTATTTGTCAACAACATCCTGTTGTCGCAATTTCTTGGCGTGTGTCCCTTCCTCGGAGTATCCAAGAAGGTCAACACCGCTCTCGGCATGTCGGCTGCGGTGACCTTCGTAATGGCCCTCTCAACCCTGGTGACCTACTTGCTCCAGTACTATGTGCTTGTTCCCCTCGGCATAGGTTTTCTTCAGACGGTGAGTTTCATACTCGTAATTGCCGGCCTTGTGCAGATGGTGGAGATTATACTAAAGAAGATAAGTCCTGCACTTTATCAGGCCCTTGGTATTTTCCTGCCCCTGATTACTACCAACTGTGCCGTACTGGGAGTGGCTCTGCTAGTGGTAAACAATGAATTTACCTTCGGCGGAGATCCCCATATGCTCAATCTCGGCCAGTCGGTAGTTTATGCCGTGGCCAGCGCTCTCGGTTTCGGTCTTGCAATAACCCTCTTTGCAGGCATCAGGGAGCAACTTGAGCTTAACGATGTTCCCAAGGCTTTCAGAGGGGTTCCGATCTCACTGATAGTTGCCGGCATCATGGCAATGGCATTCATGGGATTTTCAGGAATTGTATGATATGGCAGGACTAAAGGAAATAGAAACAATGCTGAGGGACGGCAAGATAGATAAGGCCTACGACTCCCTCAATGAGTACTTGAAGAAAGACCCCGGCTGTGCACACGCCTGGTATCTGCTTGGTGGCATTTACCGTCGCCAGCAACTTTGGGGTGATGCAATAAATGCCTACAACAAAGCCAAACTCATCGAACCTGGCGGCCCCGCCGACGCCGCCATCGAATCCATCTACGACATTATCCGATTTGTGAATACGGATTTGATGAATCCGTAGAGGTTCTTCTGTTCATATTTTTTACTGAAAAATTTATAGTTATATCGTTAGACATATATGGGCGGCCTGAAAAGAGTTAATTTGATCTTTTACAGGCCGCTCTTTTTGTAGTGCAAGTCAGTGGGTTACGAGATAATAGATTTGGAAATTTCAAATAATTTCATCAAATTCGCATTTAAACCTGATAGAAAAACTTCGCACATTCTAAGGCCGGTAGGCCAATGCATTGAAGGACAAGAATTTAACACATTATACCTAACACTTAATTGCTACGTTATGGAAAATCAAAAAATTGACTCATTTCTTTCTATTAAAGGGGAGTATTTCCCTTCTGCTAATATCCAGACTATTCGAGATAGACTAGCTGCTACTCCGGACTCGAAGAGCGATCTCATTCGTTTTTACGAATACAAAAATCCAACGGTAATGTTGCTCATTTCCATCTTTTTAGGCCAACTTGGAATTGACAGATTTATGCTTGGTGACACTGGATTGGGTGTTTTAAAGCTTATCACCGGTGGTGGCTGCGGTATTTGGTGGCTGGTGGACCTGTTTACTGTTCAAGATAGAGCACGAGAGTATAACTTCAAGAAATTGATCGAAGTTTTGTGGTAATTTACTAATCCAATCGGCTGTTACCTATTGCTTTTTGAAAGACATCGGCTGAACGTGATTATTCAGACTGAAAGTCCTACGGAAATGTTGTTTTCGTAGGATTTTTTTTGTTAGAGGTTAAATATTTTTTGTATTGTCACAAATATCACTTATTTTTGTGACAAAATAGTTTTTAATGGCTACTGTAGCATCAAAAATAAAGCAACAAATAATGAAATTGGGGAAGGGAAGTATTTTCTTTCCTGACGATTTCATTGGCCTCGGCTCACCGGATGCTATTAGGCAGAGCTTAACGAGACTTCATAAAGAAGGCAAAATAATTCGGGTAGCACAAGGTGTGTACTGCTATCCCGAAATAGAAGAAAAATTAGGTCTGGGAATCATCTACCCCTCATCCGAACAAATAGCAGAAGCTATAGCAAGACGAGATCAAGCGACAATAGTCCCCTCAGGAGCTTATGCGTTGAATGTACTTGGCCTTTCGACACAGGTGCCAATGAATTATGTCTTTCTTACGGATGGTTCTGAAAGGTATATCCCATTATCTAATGGAAGTGGCATAACCTTTAAGAACAGGGTTCCCAAAAACATCTCATTTCAAAATCGTTTAGCGATGTTGATCACCTCCGCCCTTAGGTCATTAAAGAAAGAAAATGTAGAAGAGTGGCATGTCAAGCGAATTGGCGAATTGTTGAAAAATGAGCCAAAAGAGTCCGTAATAGCGGACTTTAAGCAAATGCCTGTGTGGATTAGAAATATAATAAAAAGGGCGTATGAATAATTATTTTGATCTTAGTGTAGAAGAACAGCGACAAGTATTAAAATAGGTTTAGAGAATAATTGAGCGGCCTGAAAGAAACTTACATTTCTTTTCAGGCTGCTTCTTTTTGGCATGATAACCAGAGGGCTACACGAGAATTAATTTGGAAGATCCAATCGATTTTACTACATTTGTTACCAGACCTTAGTGAAAACACTTCGTTTATTCTATGTTAAACTCGGCTAATATATTGAAACACAAAAAATTGCGGGGGGGGGGGGGTAGGAAATTCCCTTCTCTTCGCTGGTGTGCCGAGTGTTCTTTCTTGCGACTCATCTGATAGTCGCCAATCCTTTTACAATTTAGATATTTACTTTCTGTGCTTTTCTAACAGAATGTTCTTGTTAGAGTGGATGTCTTTGCTACTTTTGAAGCAAAGGGTGCTTTTCTTTGCAATTACAATATAAAGTTGATCTAAAACAATATCAAACAAAATTGAAAATCCTCATTTATTTCAATCATTAATTAATTAATATTAGTACTATGGACACTAACAAAGTAAATTTAATTTGTATGCAAATGCAAGACAAGGTTGATCCTATTGCTATAGCCTCGGTAAAGTCTTCATTGGAAAAGATGGATGATGATAAATTCGATGTTGTAATGGCATCCTTGCAAAAACTCAAAAATCCAACAACTGTTCTAATTCTATCATTCTTTTTAGGTGGATTCGGTGTTGATAGATTTGTATTAGGGAAAGTGGGTAGTGGTATCTGTAAGTTATTGTTTGGTTGGATAACTCTGGGTATTTGGTGGTTAGTTGACGTTATTAAAGCTAAAGAAAATACACGCAGATATAATGCAGTTAAAATTACAGAGGCGCTCCTTATCTTGTAACCACATAACAGCACATTATTATATAGATATATTGGTTTTGTGTCAAAAAGCATAATAAGATCATAAAATCATATGCTCACTGATAATAGTCATAGTCCACAACTTATGTTAACAGTAATAAAGAACAACTGCACCTATAAGTGTCACTTTAAGTGAAGTGTTTTATATGAGTCACTAACAATTAATTATGTATTCATTTACCCCAAATTTCTTAATTACTATGAAAAAAATATTATTCTATTTGACATTGTCATTATCGGCTTTCTTTTTTATATCTTGTGGAGGAAGGAGCTCAAAAACAACTTCGGAACTAGAGGTGTCCGACTATAGCTCTGATTATGATTCGGGAACAAATACTCCCTTAAATCCTTCTGAGACAGTTTTGACAGACGACGAAGTGGTTTCCAAGCTTATTGATGAATATCAACAACTTATTAATACTCTCCAATCATTGATTAACCAATTTAAGAAAGGGAAGTTCACTTCTTCCGAACTCGAGAGGTTGGATGACCTTGTGGATAAGATTTATGATATTGAAGATAAACTTGATAACCTTACAATTCCTTCAAGACTATTGTCTCGTTACGAAAAGTTATGCGATCAATTTGACAGGCTAGATGATTCAGTTGAAGATTTGGCTGATCAATTGGACAACATAATTGATGATTTAGACGACGATTTTGATTGGTAGCATTATTGGATAATTCCCCCATAGGGATAGTTTGAGTAAAGGCTATTAACATGGTTATTTTAGCGATAAATGTTCCTATTTGTGACTGAATTGTAACAGAGCGCGGATTACGTGAGGCAAAAAGATGTGATATGTTTTTTGAAATCAGATTGTCAACTTGTATGCTTTTAGTTTGCTTCTATGATTACAAAGATTAAGTTAAAGACTGAATTTTCGCAAAAACATACTATTATAGGTAAACAGAAATCCGTAACTTTCTTTCATTTGTCGTGCTTTTAGATGATAAATTATAATTATTAAAACATTCAATACTAGGAAATAGTTGGTGTTTTTTGCTGTGTGTTTTATTACAAGACAAAAAGTACAAACAGAAATATAAACGAACAATATCTTATTAAAATGAAAGCTATTAAAACAATTATTTTTTGCTTTGCTACGATTTTAGCTACAGCCTCGTGTGGTAGTAAATCTACCAAAATTATAATGTCTGCAGAAGATTGTGAATACTCAGTAGAAGTTTTCTCATGGGGTGGTGTCGATGATTTCTTGGAAATAGTACCAGGCACATACGTTATTAATAAAGTAAAAGACGCCCTTGTCCTTAATGTTAATGTGATGATTACTAAGGCAGAAGACTTGTCCTTATACTATTGTGAGGAATTATCATGTACATTAGGGATAGACATTGATCATCCTCTCAAGGTAAATGACAATGATGTAGTGTTTCATGCGACAGATAGACTGTCTTCATACAAGGCTATTTCAAAAGCCAAAGTTGGGGATAGAATTGAGTTAACTTTCCAAATAATTGGAGACAAGAAAACGATTAATACAATAAAAAAGTCTATTACTAGCACAACGAAGATATACGGAATTATACTTGATCTAGAGGAAATTTAGTAAACCTAAAAATTGTGGGAGTAAAGGAGTATACTTTATAATTACATTGATGCTATTTTTAGCTTTTATCATTAATATTCCCACAACAACTTAAAGACCTCCTGTGAATAGGTAATGCAGATTTTTGTGCCCATCTGTTAATTTGCTCATTAACTATATTAATTAAGTAATCGCAATATGTTCAAAAAGAATCTATTTAAGTATTTAGCACACACTATTGTTTTCATGTGTGTTTTGTCATGTTTTTGTACAACTACTGAAGCAAAACAAAGAAAAAGAACTCTTCGTTTTGGAAAAATGGCCATTTATAAAGGAATTGTTGAAAATAGACAAATGGCAGGTGATGGGGTGCTTGAAATATTTAGTTCAGGCGATTATGACAATCCATTATTTACTCTCAATGGTACTTTTCAGGGAACGGAAATGGTTGATGGAGTTGTTAAGGGAAGATCTAACATTTTTAGCTTTGAGGGCAAAGCAAGTGTTGAAATTTATGATGACTATATAGAAGTAAATATGCATAATGGAAAATTGTATAATCAATCAGATAGCCTTATTGGAGTTATTAATCGCTCAGAACATTTTTTCAATATTAAGAATAACGACAATAAAGCACAGGGGCGTTTTACATATATAGCCGTGCCTACAAATGTGGGTTTTAATATCTTATCTCGTTATTATGAGTCTCGGCAAAAAGTATTTCCAGATTCATCATTTGTTGATTATCCTCTTGTACAATATGAGTTGTTGCTTGATGAAGGCACGCAAGAGCTGAAAAAAGAGAATGATTATCTTTATCGTATAATACTTTCAGATGGAACTATTTTAACCATGGAAGTGAGTTTTTTTATAAACAAGTCATTTAGTCTATATAGTTTTAGTATTAACAATGATTCAAGTGGTGAATATGTGAACTATCAAGCTCGTATTTCTTACAATGATATAAAGAAAAGTAGTCAGCAAAGAATATTTGGAAGAAACATGTTTTCGGATGGTAGCAGCACTCGATATGGAAGCAAATTGTCCCCGATCACGCCCTATAGCGAAAATATTCTATTGGAACAAGTATTTAATGATGGAAAAAAATTCATTGGACAAATTCCATACAAATATTTATTTGGCGACAGCCATATTAATGATATAGTTTTTTGTAAGCCTTTTCCCTTAGATTGGACTAAATTAGTCGAAGATGTTAAAAATCTTACAGGAAAACTGACGTTTCCAGACAACTCATATTATGAAGGTACTTTCAGTCCTTTAGCCAAAAACGAAAATTATCTTAACGATGGAAAATTGTATAGTAAAGACAAGGTTGTTTTGGATACATATACGTCAGGCGAAAGTGATGCTGATAGAGAAAATCGCATGGAACAGTCTGAGGAATTTCAAAAGGCGAAAGAAAATGACTATTATGAAGTTGATGAATATGGTACCATTATAAAGTTTAGAAAAACCATGATTGATCTAACTGCACTGGACTACGACAGACAAAGGAATAGCGAGGAAAACTTTAAGGTTACCTATGCTGATGGAACGATTATGTTTTGTGAAGGGGCATTGTTCGATATTTCGGAATTTAAAAAACTATATAGTGCCAAACGTTTCCCAAGTTATTCTGATTTTGCAACCAATAGTAAAGAGTTTCATGATCTTATTAATCTCTGGTATAATACAACTTGGATATTTCCAGATGGCCTGAAAATCAGAGTAACACTTAATTATCCTAAAAAAGAGTATGCTGCTTTGTTTTCTTCTTCTTCATATGAGTTGACCGTGCCCTTTGAAAATGATGATTATGTGACATGTTATGAAAGAGAAATAGAGATTAGAAAAACATTTGATGAATATACAATATCAGCCAAAATAGAAAAAGGTAACCATTATGGTATAATTTTATATAATAACGGTGATTGTTATACAGGTAGTTTTTGGCTTACTCTAGGTAATATAGATAAAACAAAACACTTAAAGGATATAAGGATACAGCACTTCGAAAAGGCTATAGGACTTGATTATGAGTATCCATATGAAAGGTGCAAGTTCGAAGAATTTGTCACAGGAAGGACCGTAAACAAGGATGGTGATGTAGTGGCAATATATAAAGATGGTAAGCAGTTAGATGAGCTTGATGTGGCTATTATTCTAAAATCGGAAGAGAAAGTACGAGAACAAAGAAAGAAAGAACAGGAAAGAATTGAAAAAGAAAACAGGGAAAGAGAAAAAGAATATGATAGATTATGTAACAAATATGGTAAACGTTATGTTGATGCTATTATGGAGGGTAAAATAATTGTGGGAACTCATTTTGATCTTGTTGAACGTATTAACCCAATCTTTGATTACGACACCAATACAACTTCTTACTACAAGGTTAACAATTTTTTTGGAGCGTTGCTATGGCGTATTGGTGTTAGTAAAGCCACAAATAAAGTGACATATACCAAGTTTTATGGCAATTAATGTGCGCTTGGTAAGTGCTTTGATGTTGATATTCTATCTAATATTTTATTTATAGTAAACTAAAAATATTGCAAAATGAGACAATTAATTATTAACCAGATTAACACTGCTATTGTAAAAACGAATCTTGAAGATTCTATTCCAATTGATGATTTCATCTCAGATGCCTATATCTATTTTGAAGATCAAGATTATATAAGATTAGATGAGCCAAATGAAGTCATTCCTAATACTATTGAAATTTTAAAAGAAGGGAAATTGCACGGTGTCTATAAATTGAAAGAAGAATTTGATGTTTCTAGTTTTGCTAACTCTGGCGCGAGGATATGGGGTAAAGTTATTTAGATTGAAAGTCCTACGGAAATTTTGTTTTCGTAGGATTTTTTTTGTTTTCTGCTAATTATCCCTATCTTTGCAGACCTTTTCTCGAGAAGATAAGGAAGTTAACACAATTATTAACTTTAATTTTTTATTGAAATGGCTGTAAAAATTCGCCTATCACGCCGCGGAAAGAAGAATTACGCATTCTTCCATATCGTGGTTGTTGATTCCCGGGCACCGCGTGACGGTCGCCCGATCGAGCAGATCGGTTACTACAATCCCAACACAAATCCTGCAACTATCTCCCTTGATGGAGAAAAGGCTCTAAACTGGCTCCATAAGGGTGCTCAGCCCACGGATACAGTTCGCCGTATCCTCTCTTATGAAGGTGTCCTCCTCAGGAAACATCTTCAGGGTGGTGTAGCTAAGGGTGCTTTCTCTCAGGAAGTAGCAGACAAGAGGTGGGATGAGTGGAAGGCCGCTAAAGAGCAGAAAGTTCAAGCCAAGAAGCAGAATCTCTTCAATGAGGGTCTTGAAGCCAGAAAGGCTGCAATCAGCGCTGAGGCAAAGGTAAATACCGAGAGAGCCGAAGCTATTGCAAAGAGGAAAGCTGAAGAGGCTGCCGCAAAGGCTGCTGAAGAAGCTGCTGCTCGTGCCGAAGAAGAGGCTATTGCCGCTGAAGCTGCTGCCGTTGAGGCCGCCGCTACCGAGGCACCTGCTGAGGAAACCACAGAACCTGTTGCTGAAGCATAGTTTTCAGATGAAGGTTGCGAAATCTTATGGTGATCAAGGGGATGTTGTTATCAACCTGTCCCCGTCTGACCCAAGAGATATCAATTTTAAAGGACCGGTGTTCATCTATTTTGATGGATTGCCGGTTCCCTTTTTTATTGAATCCTGCGAGGCAAAAGGGGGACGCCTTATCGTAAAGTTTGAAAATATCGATACTTTCCGGGAAGCGGAAGAGATTGTGGGTAAGGAAATCTTTTTAACTATCGACGAAGAAGGTGAGGAGGAGCTCTCGATCATAGGAATGGAGGTGTATGACAGCAATAACACTTTGATAGGAGAGATCACCGATTATACCAATGCCGCAGGCAATGAATTTATCGCAGTCATTTATAAAGGCGAGGAGGTGCTTCTGCCTCTGCACGACGATCTTATAATTGAGTGGGGAGAGGATCATATCGTACTCGAGATCCCTGACGGTTTACTTTGAAACAGAATGTTTTGAAATAGAAAAGCGGCGACCGAAGGGTCACCGCTAATCTCTATTAACCTAAAACTTAACCTATGAAAAAACTATTCAATTTAAGAGATTGCAAACCGCGTGCCACAACAAAACGCTTCGCGTAAATTCGTGTCAATTCGCGTAAATTATTTATTCTTTCCGGTCAAGTTTTTCGAAAGGAATATCCATTATCGGATACTTATCTCTCTCTTTACTATAGTTATAATGCCACCACTCAGCATTGTAGAGGGTAAACCCATGTCTTGCCATAATATCAAAAAGAAGTGTGCGGTTGTAAAGGACAAGATCGGGAAGATCCATATAGTCGATGGAGGCTTGTTCCGTAAATTCGTCAAATTCGGTAGGCATCTCCAGCTCTTCACCGGTTTCAAGATCAATAATTGTCAGATCCACGGCAAAACCGCGGTTATGGTTTGAACCTGTGCGTGGTGAAGCCACAAATGTGGTGTCTTTATATACTTCATAAAAATAGAGCGTACCGGCATAGGGACGATATGCATCAAAAATCTTAAGACCAAGTCCTCTGGTGGAAAGCTCTTCCTGTATGTCAAGCAGGGCTTCAGCCACCGGACGGCGCGCAAATGCCTTGGCACTGGTATAAATTTGAGTGCCGGTAAAATTGTTTTCAGTAGCATAACGGATATCCAGCACTACACCCGGAATAAAGGTACTTAAGTCCACCAATTCCATATCGGGATCGGCAGCCACGCTTTCGAGGTATTCTTCGTAGGTATCTATAATCTCAAGTCCGTAAGGATTGCGCGGATCGGGACCTTTCTCCCCTGTGCCACAGGAAAATGCCATAAAGGCGGCTAAAATCAGCGGCAGAAGTCTAAAAGTGAATCTCATAGGGTTTAATCTCTCTTCTTTGGTGTAAAAATAAGTTCGTCGAGGGTCCTTTTTGGCACATGGTGCGTGCCATCAGCCTCTCTCCAATATTTGTAATCTCCCTCTTTCATATCGTCAACAACAACCTTTTCCTTCGGCACTCCGAGGGCAATGACATTGATAATCTTCAGATGGTCGGGTAACTGCAAGATATTCGAGAGTCCTTCGCGTTGTACCGCACCTATGATGCATCCGCCATATCCAAGCTCCACCGCTTGCAGCAGCATGCTCTGTGCGGTAATGCCGTGGTCACAGGAATATCTGTCGGAGATAGAGGTGTCGTGAAGTTGTACGATGTAAGCAGAGGGGCGTTCTCCTTCGCAGGGACCATCCCAATCGGTCAGGTAGCCCGCCCAGGCCAGAGTAGGGAAGATGGCCTCACACTGTTCCGGTGTGGAGTAAAGTGCATATTTGAGGGGTTGTACATTGCGCGCGGAGGGTGAAAAGCGTGCAGCCTCCACCATTTTCAGCAAATGGGCCTTCTCCACCGGCACTTCCTGATGAAAACGGCGGTAGCTACGGCTTTTTTTAACCAGATCTAAAAACTCCATCATCATTTATTCACAAGTGTGATGGAGATAATGGAGATGTCGCTGTCGGGACGGCCGTTACGATCGGTCTTTACCGAAGCAATTTTGTCGATGATGTCAAGTCCTTCAATGGTTTCACCGAAGATGGTATATTCACCGTCAAGGTGTTTGCAGCCCTCCTCACTTTGTACTATGTAAAACTGCGATCCGCTCGATTCTTTGCCGGGATTGACGGCGTCACCGCGTCTTGCAGCGGCAAGTGCACCTTTTTTGTGTTTTTTGCCGGCTTTTACACACTGGGCAATCTCATTGGGGAGGGTATAGCCAGGACCACCCATACCTATTCTGTCAAATTTGGTCGAATCCTTGGTGTTGGGATCGCCCACCTGGATCATAAAGTTATTGATTACCCTATGGAAAAGGATATCATCATAGAAATGGTTATTCACCAGTTTGACAAAGTTGTCGCGATGTATGGGTGTCTCTTTGTAGAGCTTTACCTTAATTGTTCCTTTTGTGGTTTTTATGGCATAAATCGGCTCTTCTGGGAGTTTGATTGCTGCTTCGGCCTCAGCTTCTTGCAATCTTATTTCTTCTCTATTCATCTCTTCATTATTCTCAATTTGTTCATCTGTAACATCGGAAATAGTTTCCGTGGATTGAATCTCATCCGAAGTGTCGTTTGCGGATTTGTTGCCGCCTTTACAGCCGGCGATAATAAGCGCTCCTGCGCAGAAAAGTACTAATAATCTCTTATGCATGATCTTTATGGGTTTTGAATCCCAAAATTAGCGATTTTTTTGTAAGTTTGCTAATTAATTATTGTTGAAAGATGGCGAATCCATTGAAGCAACTTGCGGGTGAAACGGCGATTTATGGGCTGAGCACGATATTGGCCAGAATAGTCAATTTCCTGCTGGTTCCACTCTACACCAGGGTTCTTGTCCAGTCGGATTATGGAGTGGTGACCGAGTTCATGGCCTATATTGCCATTCTTCAGGTGGTGCTCGTGCTTGGTCTGGAGACGGGTTGTTTCCGTTTTGCCAGCAGGGAAGGGGTTGACAAACGCTCTGTTTTTTCCACGGCATTTGTCATTGTCGGCCTTCTTTCACTCCTCTTTTTCATAGGTATTTCCATTTTTGCGGGCGATATAGCCTCAGGACTGGGTTATGAAGGGTTTTCCAATATCATAATCTATGTGGCTGCCATCCTTGCCATCGACTGTTCCACTTCGATTATTTTTGCAAAGCTCAGATATGAGCACAAGGCATTGAGGTTTGCCATCATCAAGACTCTCAAGATATTCACCGAGGTTGGTGTCAATCTTATCCTTTATTTGGTGATGCCGGCTCGTTTTGCGGCAAATCCCAATCACTGGCTGCTCAATTTTGTGAGTGCCGGTCCCGACTTTACTTATGCGATATTCGCCATTTTCATCAGTTGCATATTTGCTGTTGTAATGCTTTTGCCGGACTTGATGCATCTGAGATTGCGTATAGATCGCAAGTTGTGGAAACCGTTGCTTGCATATTCCATCCCGCTTATGATTGCCGGTCTTCCCGGAGTGATGAATGATTTCCTCGACAGGATATTGATGCGTTTTCTCAACGCGGATCCCCTCACATGGAGGGCGGATCTGGGTGTTTATCAGGCAGGAGTCAAGATTGCAGTGATAATGTCGCTCTTTATCCAGATGTTCAGATATGCGGCGGAACCGTTTTTCTTCCAGAAGCAGAGGGAGAGTGACAGTAAGAAAGTCTATGCTGACGTGATGCAATGGTTCGTTGCCTTCTGTATGTTCGGTTTTCTGGCCATAATGCTCTTCATGGATGAAATAGGACTCATACTAGGCAAGGATTTCAGAGTGGGGCTTTCGATTGCTCCTATCATGCTGATGGCCTATGTTGTGCTTGGAATGCTTTTCAATGTAGATATGTGGTATAAGTTGGCCGGAAAGACGCGCTATGCCATCTATGTCGCCCTGGCCGGCCTTGCCGTCACCATTGCGGTAAATGTGATATTTATGCCGATATATTCCTACCATGCTGCAGCATGGGGGCACCTTGCAAGTTATGCGGTGATGCTGCTCATCAGCACCCTGCTGGGCCGCAAACATTACTATATCCCTTACAGGTGGGGTCGCATTTTCCTCTTGATAGCCATTGCCCTGGCAATTTACGCTTTAAGTACACTCCTGCCGGAAATGTCTCTCTGGCCTAAACTCATAGTTCACGCATTGCTTGTATTGCTCTATCCGGCATTGATCGCCGCCATGGTTATTTTTGAAAGAAAAAAGAAAAACACCCCCGCTATATGAAAGTCAGAATAGTCAATAAATCTGCATTCGAGGTTCCCCAATATGCCACCCCATATTCCGCAGGAATGGATTTGCGGGCAAATATCTCCGAGCCTGTGACACTGGGCTCGCTTTGCCGTGCAATGATTCCTACGGGACTCTTCATCGAGCTTCCGGAAGGCTATGAGGCACAGATAAGACCCCGCAGCGGCCTGGCCGCGAAACATGGTATTTCGGTCACAAACAGTCCCGGCACCATAGATGCCGACTATCGTGGCGAAATCAATGTGCTGCTGGTAAATCTCTCTCCCGACCCCTTTACCATCAATCCGGGAGAACGTATTGCACAGATGGTGATCTCCCGTCATGAAAAAGTGGAGTGGGAGGAGGTGGATGTTTTGGGAAATACCGGACGCGGAGCCGGCGGATTCGGTTCCACGGGCAGAAAATAACAATTAAGGAGGGAATTTATTATGATTACACTTGATGAACTCTATAAATTGTATAAAAAATGCGGCTCCGTTACCACGGATAGTCGCAAAATAACTCCCGGATCCATGTTTTTTGCCCTAAAGGGCGATCGTTTCGACGGTAATGATTTCGCGCTTCAGGCGCTTGAACAGGGGGCAAAATGTGCGATAGTGGACAGAGCAACACTCGATGGCGTTTCTCCGGGAGTCGGCAAAGGAAATTGCATCCTGGTGGAGAACGTGCTTGTTACCCTTCAGAAGTTGGCACACTATCATCGAACTCACTTCAATATTCCGGTGCTGGCGATTACCGGAACCAACGGAAAAACCACAACGAAGGAACTAATTGATGCGGTACTCTCGCAGAAATATAGGACTATGGCCACAGAAGGCAATCTGAACAACCATATCGGCGTACCCTTGACGCTGCTGAACATCAATGAGAAGACGGAAATCGCCATAGTCGAGATGGGAGCGAGTGCTCCGGGTGAAATAGCCGCACTTGTAAAGCTTGCCGAGCCCACTTGCGGTATAGTGACCAATGTGGGTAAAGCACACCTGCTCGGATTCGGCTCATTTGAGGGAGTCAAGAGGACAAAAGGGGAACTCTATGACTATTTGAGGCAGAATGGCGGAACCATCTTTTTCAATGAAGAGAATGAAGATCTCAAGGGAATGCTTGCGAATCGTCCCGGAGTAGTGACTCGTAAATATGGTATCACCCGCTATGAGGTTTCTCTGATAGGAAAAGAGGAGGATTCACCCTATCTTAGCCTCAAGGTGTATGACCGGATAATCGATACCAATATGATCGGTACTTACAATGTGGATAATGTGCTGGCGGCAGTCTCCATAGGAGAATACTTTGAAGTACCCTTCAGCGATATCTGCAAGGCCATAGAGAGCTACTCTCCCTCCAACCATCGTTCGCAGATGCTCCAAACCCCCTACAACACCTTGATTCTGGATGCTTACAACGCTAATCCCACAAGCATGCGCGCCTCACTGGATAATTTCCTGCAGCTGCCTTTGGAGCATAAGTGGGTAATTCTCGGAGATATGCTGGAGCTGGGTGATGACTCTCTGGAAGAGCACAAGCGGATAGTGGAACTACTCCGGCGTCAGAGATCTTTGGAGAAGATAGTGCTGGTGGGGAGGGAGTTTGCCAAGGCTGCAGCCGAACTCAAACCCGATAGGGTGCAGTTGTTTAACAATGTGGAGCAGCTCAAGGAGCACTTTGAAAAGAAGCGTCCCGAAGGAGTTTCCATCTTTATCAAAGGTTCCAACAGTATCCGGCTCTCCGTACTTGAAGAAGTTTTGTAATCAATATAAATATTTATGCGCAGATTTTTCATAGCAGTGTTGTCGATATTGATACCGCTGGGAAGTACCGCGGGGATATTTAACCTTGGCAAGATTTCATATACAAAATATGTGAATCCCTTTGTCGGGACGGATTTCCACGGTCATACGTTTCCCGGTGCGGCACACCCTTTCGGCATGATCCAGCTTAGCCCCGATACGCGTATCGACAACTGGGATGGTTGCTCGGGCTATCACTATTCGGATAGCACCATCTGGGGTTTTTCCCATACGCACTTGAGCGGAACGGGATGCGCTGATTATTGCGATCTGCTGGTGATGCCGGTAGTCGATTATTTGGGTTTCGTGACGGCGATGGAGGAGGAGGCAGGACGTGAGATGGAGGATTTTCCGCAGGATTATATCTTTAACGAATACTATGAGTCTCCATTCGACCACTCGGACGAAAAGGCCTCTCCGGGCTATTACGGAGTCTATCTGCAGCGCTGGGGAGTACAGGCCGACCTGAGTGTGGGCAGGCGTTCTGCGATGCACAAATACATGTTTCCCAAGGGAGTCGAACCGCAGCTGGTGATAGATCTCGAGCATAGGGACAAGGTACTGGATTCCTATATAAAACAGGAGGGATATAATGCCATCAGCGGCAGGCGCAGGAGCCAATCCTGGGCTAAGGATCAGGACCTCTATTTTTACATGGAATTCAATCGTCCGATCAAGCTTGCGCAGATTGTTGGGGGAGAGGGATATGGGGCAAAGGCACTGCTTACCTTCAAGAAATGGTTTTTCAGCAGGGACCTCTATGTAAAGGTGGGCATTTCCTCGGTTTCGGTGGAGAATGCTCGCGCAAATGTCTGTTCTGAAATAAAAAGGTGGCATTTCGGGGAGGTCAAGTACAAGGCAGATAAGGCCTGGAATGAATATCTTTCAAAGATTGAAGTTGAAGGTGACCATGATCTGATGGAGGTGTTTTATACGGCGCTTTATCATACCGCCATTGCGCCGAATCTCTATTCCGATGTAAACGGCGAATATCGCGGAATGGATCGCAAGGTACATAAGGCCAAAGGTTATGACCGCTATACGGTATTTTCCCTCTGGGATACATTCAGGTCTCTGCATCCCTTGCTGACCATCATTGAAAGGGAGCGCACGACGGACTTCATCCGTTCTTTTCTCTCCATATATGATGAGTGCGGCAAACTTCCGATATGGGAACTGGCCGGCAATGAGACCAACTGTATGATAGGATACCATTCGGTACCGGTGATTGTAGATGCTTTCGTCAAAGGTATAGGGGGATTTGATGCAGATGCGGCTTTGGATGCTATGGTGGAAAGTTCGCGCAAAGCGGAATTCGGGATAGACGTTTACATCAACAATGGTCTTGTCCTGGCGGAAAAAGAGCACGAATCTGTCTCCAAAACGCTCGAATATGCGGTTGACGACTGGTGTATTGCCCAGATGGCACATCTTCTCGGGCGTGACACCATTTACAACGACTATATTCGCCGCGCAAAGTATTACCGCAATATTTACGACCCCTCAACGGGATTTATGCGTCCCCGTATTAATGGCATCTGGCTCACTCCATTCGATCCGAATGAGGTAAATGTACACTATACCGAAGCCAATTCCTGGCAATACACATTCCATGTGCCGCAGGATGTTTCGGGGCTTATGGATCTTTTCGGCGGTGAAGAGGCCTTTGAAAAACGTTTGGATGACCTTTTCAGTGCATCGACGGAGATTTCCGGATGGAATTCGGCAGATATGACCGGACTTATAGGGCAATATGTCCAGGGAAATGAGCCCAGTCATCATATAGCATATCTTTACTCTTATGCAGGCAAGCCCTGGAAGACTCAGGAAATAGCCCATAAGATTATGACCGAACTCTTCACAGCGGAGCCTGATGGACTTTGCGGTAATGAGGATTGCGGTCAGATGTCCGCCTGGTATGTTTTCAGCGCTTTGGGATTTTACCCCGTGCTTCCCGGCAGTGATCAATATGTGCTGGGAACACCTCTTTTTGAGAGAGCCGTCATACATCTCGAAGATGGTACTGACTTTATTCTTTCGGCTCCCGATGTCTCTTATGAGAATTTCTATGTTAGCGGAATGAAAAGAGATGGTCAGGATTATCCATATTCATATATCATTTACGATGATATTTTCTCAGGAGCGGAATTTGAGTTTGAAATGAGTGAGGAGCCTGATGAAGAATTTGGCTTTGACCCCTCTGTAAGACCGATGTCGGCCATTGAAGGGGACTTTGTGGAAAATCCCTGGGTGAATGTTCCCAATCCGATGTTTCTGAAGAGTGTTGAGGTAAGTCTCGGCGCGTTGGATCCAGATTACCGGATCTGGTATAGTGTAGAGCCTCTCGACGGGGAAAAAACAAGCACCGGAAGCGGTGATTTCAAACTCTATACGGGACCTTTTACTCTGTCGGAATCCTCCCGTATCCGCTGTTATTGTGAAAATGAATCCTGGCTTCGCAGCCATATCACCGAATCGGTGGTCAGGAAGATTAGTTCTACCTACAATGTCACAATTAAAGAGAAATACAGCAGACAATATTCCGCCGGAGGAGACCTGGGTTTGGTGGATGGTATCCGCGGAAGTGTCAATTTCCGTCTGGGTGGTTGGCAAGGCTACCAGAGAAAGGATTTTGAAGCTATCATCGACCTGAAAGAGCCACGAAATGTGACACAGCTCGCTGCAGGCTTTCTACAGGATATCAAATCGTGGATATGGATGCCCCGGTATGTGGAATTTTATACATCAATGGATGGGGTCACATACCGATTTGCCGGCAGAGTAGGCCACAATGTGGCTGATGATGATTATACACCTCAGATTCACGATCTAAAGATAACCCTCCTGGATGATTACGGTGATAAAAGTGAGGGCGTCGAAGCACGCTACATCAAGGTGTTTGCAAAGAATTACGGTAAAATACCTAAATGGCATCTTGGTGCCGGCGGCAACGCCTACATCTTTACCGATGAAGTAATTATTAAGTAGTGTGTAGTTGGTAGTTTGTAGTCTGTAGTGGTGCGGGACCGGAGAGAATTACCCCATAGCTTTTGCGAGTTCAATCTTAAGTTCTTCGCTGTAATCGATGTCGCTCAAGATACACACTAAAACTTCTTCAAGTAAAGATCTTTCAATTCGTCCGGAAGCTACATGATATATTATTGCCTCGATTTCTTTCATGAAGTTTTGGGCAGCGGAATAATATCCGTTTTTAAGCAGAAAATATACTCCTACAGTAAGGGCAATTCTTTTGTTACCATCTAAGAAATAGTGTCCGCGGCAAAATCCGTAAACCAAATACGATAATTTATCTGTGAATGTAGGATAATAATCATTACTCTGTACCATTTCTAATGTTAATAAAATCCCTCCCTCATCAAGGATACCGGAAAATCCTCCGCCACTTTTTTCCATGGTCCTGACATAGATCTCCTTAACTTCTTCGTATGTTAGATAGAGAATATTATTGCTCATCTTCCGCCTGTTTTAATCGTTTAAGGACATCCTTGTTTTCTTCAAGTATCCTGTCAAAATCGACTGATTGACTACCTATAAATCTTTCATATTCTTCAGGGGTTACAGCTTTCAGATATTCCTTAATATTTCCATGAAAAGCATCTCTATAGCTGAAATCTCTGGAAGCCATCTTAGTTCTTGCGTCGTTGAGGTAGGGCTTCTGCATCGGATTTTCAGAGAGTTCAATTACAATAGCTTCTACGTCCTCTACTGATAAGGGTGTTTTACCTCTCTCCTCGTATCGTTTCTTTATTTCTGCCCCTACACCATTCTCGAATGAAGAAATTACTAAAAGAACTTCAGCATATAACGTATGTTTAACATTGTCATTGATATTTAATCGAAGAATTTCCCTATATTCTTTTGCATTTTCACGAAAAATAGCTTTATATATAAAATCGGTAATTTGAGCATATTTCATCGTTCTGTGCCCATCTACATAAGAGTTGATGGATTGTGTAAGGTTTTTGCGATAATTCTCTTCAGTTATGGCAGCAGGAATATAATTTATATCTCGACGATTGATATATTTGGTGCCTCCTCCGGTTTTTTCATTAATAGTAGCAATGACAATATCAAGGATAGTACTTCTGAGTTCCTTTGCTCTTTCGCTTTCTGTAAGAAGCATACCGATATTGAGAAATGCTCTGAAATTAAACAGTCCGAGACGCGTGGTTTTGGTCGCCTCATTAATAAGGTGACCAAATTGTAACTTAATCTCTTTCAGTTGCTTACCTTTACTTAAAACATATCCGTTATATTTGAGTTCATCCTTGTATGTTTCAAGATACCTGTCTATTGTGGAAACGGATACGTCATAATAATCTGCAACCATTTGTTTTGTGAAACGATATTCACCATCAAACAAAAAACCGGAGATATCCAACTTTTCCTTGATGTTTTCAACGGCGGCTGTATTATTTAAGATATTTTGCCGCTCAATACTTGAAACTGTTAAATCTTTAGCCATCAACAACAAATTTTCGTACAACACACGAAGTTATCAAAATTCTTAAACAACCGAAAGTCTAATAAAATATTTGCAATTACTTTTATTCCAAATACACTATCGAGGATATTACTTAGAGCTATAAAACAACTCTGCTTCTCTTATAACAGCCCCGTATTCTTCTTCGAGGAGCCGTTTGTGTTCCAGATAATCCGGATCGGTGATTGATTTGGCACCTCGGGGGCATTTTTTTATGCAGGCGCCGCATTTAATGCATATTCCATTAGTGATGGATGGGTCAGAAATGTTTATCGAGCCCATAGGGCAAAGTAGGGCACAAAGTCCGCATTTTGTGCATTTCTTAGGATCTGTCACGGGCTTGACTTTGCGTATGTCTATGCTTTTGTTGTCGCTGATTACAGCCTTGTAATAGGAATAGGGAGCAGGATTACCCGGCACGGCTATAGGAATGTGGCTGCCGGAGATAAGTTGAGGATTCTTCGTAAGAGTTTCGGCCAACTTTCGGGCAAAATCCTCCGCTAATTGCAAATCTTTTTCATTTGGACGGCCTCCCGCGAGTGTGGTGGAAAAGGAGTGTTCTGCCGGAAAAGCTGCCGCAGCGATGGTTTTTAAACCGTTTTTTTCCATAATATCTCTCAATTCTATCAAAGCATCATCATACGCCCTGTTGCCATAAGTGACGACAGGTATCCCGAGCGCTCCTCCACCTTTGATAGAGGTGAAAAAGGGCCGAATCAGATTGGGAACTCTGCCGATATAAGTTGGAACCCCGAAGAATACCACATCATCAGCTCCAAATAGGGGAGCGCTCTCCCTTTTTCCGGGCAGTGTAACATCCATTTCAGCAAAATCACAGCCCATTGCGGATGCAAAAGATCGGGCCATACTTGTAACTACCTTTGCGGTTCCGCCCGTAGGGCTGAAATACAATGCAACTACTTTTTTCAAAATCCTTCAGCACTACCCCTATTCGTAGAGATAATATTTTTTCGAAAGTTCTCTGAAATGCTCTACATCTTTATTCCAGTATTCAATTATATCGGATACGAGGAAATTTTTACCGAATGTTAGGCGGATATGGTCTGTGCCGCACACGATGTCGGTAGTTCTGTTTCTTCCTCCCTCATAGGGATTATGATCCGGATAGAGTTTATGGATGGCCTGCATTACATAGAAATTGATCAGTGTCAATGGAGCTATGTTGTAATCGGTAAAGAAATATTGTACACCGTGGAGGAGTTTTCCCTGATTTGAGCCAAAGAAGGGTGTGTAGTGGATGGTACGCCAGGCTACTCCGGGGATATTGTAACTGTCGAGTTCTGCTTTGAAGTCATCGGCATCAACCCATTCTGCAGCAAATGTCAGGAAGGGAAGGGTGTATCCTACGCCGATATTGAGATAGTGGCCTGAAAAGTCTCCTACAATGCCTGCACAAGGATAACCGATTGCATTCTGTGCCTGGGGCACCTGGGGAGAGGGAAGTATCCATGGTAGTCCGGTTTTATCGTATGTCATATCGCGGCTCCAGCCCTCCATGGGCACTACCGTGAGTTTACATGTGACATGCTCATCTTCTCCTCTTTGGCCGGTGTTTAGCCCCTCCTCATTTATAAGGCGTGCAAATTCGCCGACTGTAAGTCCATAGACATAGGGAATCTTGAATTCGCTTATATAGGAGAAAAATCCGGGTTCAACATAGTTGCCCTCCACCTTGAGGCCTCCGAGAGGATTGGGTCTGTCAAGGACGATGACTTCTACATCGTTTTCTGCACAGGAACGCATCATTAGACCGAGAGCGCTGATGAAGGTGTATGAACGTGCGCCTACATCCTGGATATCATATACCACGGCATTGAGACCCTCAAGCATTTCCGGAGTAGGTTTTAGGGTTTTACCGTAGATGGACAATACGGGCAGACCCGTTTTCTCATCAACGCTGTCGTCCGCATGTCCGCCCGCATATATGTCACCGCGTACTCCATGCTCGGGAGCGAAAAGCTTCACCAGTTCCACTCCTTCGGCATTGAAAAGGATGTCAATAGCAGAGTTAAGGTTGCGGTCAACACCGCTGGGATTGGTCAAAAGACCGATTTTTTTGCCCTTTAGGGGCTCAAAATCATTGTCGACGAGCACTTCCAGTCCGCTTTTTACAATTGCATCGCCTGTCGCGGGATTTTTGGGATTGCCGGCATTACCGGTGTTACAGCAAGAGCAAAGTGTCACAAGTGCTACTGCAAAGAGTATGATAGTTTTTTTCATGATTGTTATTTTTAAAGTTCAGTGAGGGTAGATTATTCTGTCACTTCTTTGGTCTTTTTACCAAATGATGGATCCACTTTAATGAATGCCGTTACTGCTATCGTCGCGGCACAGCAAATCATAATCCAGTAGAAGAAGTGCTTATATCCGATAAGCTCTTGCAGCCAGCCAGCGGCCATTCCCGGCAACATCATACCCAGCGCCATAAATGCCGTACATATTGCATAATGAGAGGTCTTGTGCTCTCCTTCCGAGAAGTATATCATGTATAGCATATAGGCAGTAAATCCAAAACCGTATCCGAATTGTTCAATAAAAACGCACAGATTAATTACCCAAAGGCTGTCCGGTTGAACTACACTTAGATATACAAATGTGGCACAGGTAAGCGAGATACTCCAAGCCATAGGCCACAACCACTTTTTAAGGCCACCTTTTGCAGCAACTATACCTCCGATAATTCCACCTAAAGTGAGTCCTATGATTCCAAGCGTACCATACACAAGACCCACCTGGCCGGTTGTCAATCCCAATCCTCCAATCTCCTTTGGGTCCAGAAGGAATGGTGTTATGAGCTTGACAAGCTGAGCCTCGGGGAAACGGTAGAGTAACATGAATGCGATTGTCACCCAAACCTGTTTCTTTTTGAAGAAGGAGGCAAATGTTCCAAAGAATTCTTTAAAAATGGTGCCGGCGGTTACCTCTTTTGCCGGCTTATCGCTATCCGGTCTCGGGAGTATGAACCTATGATAAAGCATTAGGGCAATGAAGAAGCCTGCGAGAATAAAGAACGTCACAGACCAGGCAAATGAGACGTTTCCGGAAAGACCTTTAAACTGAGCCGATACGTTATGATCCAACTTGGAATCGGCCTGTACTATCAAATATGCAGGCTTATCCCAGTTGTTTTCCGTAAACTCCAGTCTCTCTCCGTACAAGATAGCGAGGCTCCTGTCTCCCTTGTCCAGTCTTGTATTCAAAACCATTTTCTCCCCATGTTCCGGAGCTTTTGAGAGTTTTACGGCTACAAGTTGTGCAGAGCCGGAGTATGTGCCGACATCTGTTGCCTCAATCTTTTCACCAAACTTGTCCCTGATAAAATTGGACAATGGGGTGGCTACACTTCTGCTCCACCAACTCTCCCTTTTCTCTTTAACATCTGCAGAGTCCTCCTCCTTAGCGGTGAAGCCATGCATGGTATTGTGCTCCACTGCAAAAGCTTTAAGCATCGCAACGGAATCGGCAGGAACGGGAGTTGTTCCAAGCTCTACCGTCTCCGGATAAGAGGTAAAGAAATACTCATCCGCCATCGCCGTTTTATCGGACAATAGTGGGTTTTCAGTCCCAAGCGAGTCTATCGGCAGGACGATTGATGAGGAGTAATCCGGAGAGGCGTTTACTTGCAATTGTAGCGGTTTCAGACCGGTAGAACTCTCAAGGGCACCTGCAACGATTATAAGCAGACCCTGGCCTACGATAGTGGCAACTCTGTAAAAGGTGCTTCGGATACCGACATACATTGCCTGGCCATGGGTGTCAAGCGCCAGCATATAGAATCCATCGGCAGCAATATCGTGAGTTGCGCTGCTAAAGGCCACCAGCCAGAAAATTGCCAGCGTCCACTGGAAGAAATTGCTTACGGGAATAGTAAATGCAATGCCGGCAAATCCTGCGCCGACAAGCAACTGCATAGTCACAATCCACCATCTTTTTGTCTTGAGCAGATCTACAAATGGACTCCAGAAGGGTTTTATCACCCATGGCAAATAGAGCCAGCTTGTATACAGAGCAATGTCCGTGTTCGATATTCCCAATCTTTTGTACATGATGACAGATATTGTCATCACAGCCACATAAGGTAGACCCTGCGCAAAATATAGCGATGGAATCCATGCCCAGGGAGACCTTTTTCCGGTTTGTTTTTTCATGAGTTTCGTGGTTTTAATATTGTTTGTCAACCGATGATCCGTTGAAATAATGGAGGAGTATTTCGCGGTAGTCATATCCAAGGTCACCCATAACGGCTGCACCGATCTGGCAGAGACCGACTCCGTGTCCCCAGCCCGCTCCAATTAGCGTAAATGATACGGGAGCTCCTGATGCTGTCACACCCTCTTTTTCCACCACGAAAGCGGAGCTGTAGAGGTGGGAAGGAGAGAGGGTTCTGCGGATTTCAAGTTCCTTGCCAATGGTGCGGGAGCGCTTGGAACCCACTATTTTTAGCTTCCAGAGACGGCCTGAAGTGCCTCTCGCTATAGGGATAAGGTCAAGTATCTCACCGTAGTCCACTCCCGAGCGACTCTTTATCAGATCGGAGAGCTCTTTCTGGGAGTATTTCTCCTTCCAGCGGAAAAAGTTGAGCGTCTCCTGGTCATAGGTGTTGAGTACTTGAGAGAGAATACGCCGGTCGGTGGTGTTGCAGAAGGCTTCAGGAGAACTATATATCCATTCGCGGGCATTTTCCTCGATGGTGAGGTCGGGTATGGGGACCCCGCTCTTGTTGTCAAGCTGCTTGCGGAGATAGGGCATATCCTTATCTTCCCAGCAGTAGGGGAACTCCTCAAAGACTCCACCGCAACATTTGGAGAAGCGTGCATCGCAGATTTTGCCATCATAGGTGAGCACCTCGCCCCAGGTCTCCTCAATGACCTCCCTCACGGCCTGTGTGGAGGCGCGAGTGAGTCCTTGGTAGCGCTGGCAATGGTCATCCGCACAAACATCAAAATTGGTGTGATCCTCACGATCATACCACTTGATTAGCTCCTCTTCCGTTTCGGTACATGCGGAATACTCTTGCGAAGAAGCAGTTATTTCCTTATTCTTGACTATCTGTGCAAGTGTCCAGGAGCGGGAGATGACAGCATGTGCTTTAAGCAGCTGTTTTGAAGAGGTGGCGCTCATTTCGGAGGAGATCACGCTGATAAGGTAGTCTTCAATGCCGATGAGATTGATAGCGGTCACCCTGCCTTTTTCCACTATAAGTTTGAGGTTGCCGGCGAAGACCTGATCTTCCTTTCTCTCCCAGTGGAAATTGACGCCGATGGTGACATCCTTGAGTTTGAAGCGGGCATTTTCCTCGTTTGAGGAGAAAGTGATACTGTTGTGGAGAGTTCCGTCGAAGAGCACTTTGCCATCTTTAACCGAAGCTTTGTAATTGCCTTTATAGATTTTGCCGCCGGCGCCGTAGGGTGTGATGAAACTGAATTCTATTTTCTCTTCGGAAAAAATGCCTACAGCGAGCTCTGCCTGAGTCCTTTTAAGTTTTTGTTCCATAATTTGTGATGATATTTTGTTCAGTGATACTTCTTCTATGATACTCGTCAGTTTGTCGGCAGTCAGCAAATTAAAGCTCTCTCGCGATGATACTATTGCTACTCCGCCCATCTCCACCGAGGCAGGACTGATTAGGATGCGTTCATGTGGGTCTTCAGCTGAAAAACAGGCAGGCCTGGATTCCCTGCGGAAAAATATCAGAGTGGAATAAGTACCTGCCTCCCACCAGGATATTATGTTGACACGTGGTTCCCACTCCGTGCTGTCGACGATCTCTGCGCAACTCATCAAACGTGAAAAAAGAGTGTCAATGCCGCTCAGGCTCTTGCTTTGGAGCAGATAGCTTCCACCTGACCAGACACAAAAACGGCTTATGCTGCCGGAGATGCAGCTGTAAACCGGTTTGAGATGTTCTCCTCTGCGGGCAATAACCTCCGAAGGCATATTGCCGGCCGGAACGGCCTGGAAATGGAGATGGTCGGGTGCAGAGGCACCGCACATAGGGCCGTTGTAAAAGAGGGTATAGTCAGGCAGTGCATGGGCGATGGCCGCCATATCGGCGAAATGTCCCTCTATTTGCTGCCTCTTGTGGTAAGAAAGAGAGATGGTGAAATGGAGGTTGAAGATGGGGAAGGGATTTACTCTGAAAATATAATCCTCCTGACTTGCAGGGCTGCGCCATACAGTACCGAGCTGCTCGGGAGAGAGTCCTTCCTCGCAGAGAAAACATTGTCGGTTGCGGATGGTCTCCTCGCTTACATCAGCCATCACAGAGGCTTCTCTGGCAGGATTGTAGAGGAGCCTGGCAGGATAACCGTCAATGTCAAACTCTTTGACCTTCATACCCGAGAGAGCCTGGTGATTAATAAATGCTCTCCCGTGGAACGAAAGCTCACGGGAGAACATCGACTCAATACTCTCTTTCAAGGAGAAGTCCATAGGTCTACTTACGGTTCATTGCAACGCGGGCCTTGAGTTCCCAGGTGCGAAGGCGGTCCTTGTAGGTATTGTTGGCATTTACTTTCTCGATTTCGAGAGAAGCATCCGAGTTGCCATCCCACCTGCGGCATAAATAGACTACTTCGTAAATGCGGCCGATCTGATACTCGCGGCTTACGCGCAGACCCACTGCATAGTCTTCACCATATTTGGTGGTGGGGAAATTGATGGTGCGAAGCATTGGAGTGTAGAAACCTCTCGGTGCCCCCAGGCCGTTGATGCGAAGCGCATTGTTGCGACCGTTATCGGGAGTCCATTCTTTGTGATCGATGATTCCGGGAGGAATGGTCTCCATCTGGAAGTTGGTCATACGGTATGTGCCGACAACCATTGCACAGTTTTGCTCATAAAATGCATCCACCATCTTCTGAAGGGAATTCTCATCCGAATATACATCATCGGAATCGAGTTGGATGGCAAATTTACCGCATTTGGGGTGGTGGATAGCCACGTTCCAGTTGCCGCCTATGGCATGATAAGATTTATCCTGAGCTATATAGATGAGTTTCTCATTCTCTTTGAATGACTTGATGATGTCAACCGTGCCATCATCCGAGTTGTCATCTACAACAATCACATTGTATTTGAAATTGGTTTTCTGGCTGAGAGCGGAAGTGATGGCATCCTTGATTGTACGTACCCTGTTTTTGCAGGGAATGATGACGGAGGCCTCATATTCAAACTTATCTTCAGCAAATTTGACATCCTTGAATTCAGGTTTGAGGTATCCGCCTATCACCTTGAGGTGTTCCGTACAGGCCTGTTCCATCTCGATCTGTACCGCCCTGTTTTTGGGGTCAACATAGTCAAATATTTTTTCGCCGGATTTACGTGTGTCCGTCTCTACATCATAGTAGAGATATTCGTTTATATGCTCAAGGTTACCTTTCTGTGAAACTTTCAGGCGCAGGTCATACATTGCAGCGAACTTGTAGTCGATATTCATTCTGGAAACTGCCTCTTTTACTGCATCGCTCCTATAGAAAAGCACTGAACCGAAGTCAAAATCATCTCTCAATGAGCCGAACTGATAATCTATAACGGGTGCATTGTGCCTAACATCACCAACCTGTTTGAAGTGATCCGCATATACCATGGCAGCGCCGGAATCCTCAATGAGGTTAACCATTCTCTCAAGTGAAAAGAGCACGAAACTCAAAGAAGTGTATTTGGTGTAGATCAGAGAATAGTAATTGTCTGAGTGGGCTGCGATGGCTTTTACTGCAGTTGTACTATTAATTGAAGGCACATTGATTACCTTACATCCGAAGACCTCTGTCAATGGGTATGCAGTCTCGCCCGCATGGAGGAGATAAATTTTGTCAACCAGTTTCTGGGTTTTGAGATTCTCAACTGTCGACTTAACCTGTGTTTCATCCTGGAAAGGAATAAAGCAATTGATTTTCTTCATTTTTTAATTGATATTATTAATAATTTTTACTTTGATTTCCGAGTATTGTTTTAAAGCGCGTAAATATAGCAATAATTATCAAATCAGCCATATCATTTCCGATGGCCTTTTATATGGCAGAGTATACCGCTATGGCTGTAAAAGAGGCCTGGAAGACTCTCTGTCCGATGATATGACTATTGCATCAGATGTTTTTTAGAATTATTGCGCCAGCCGGCATCGGATTTCCATTGGGAGAAATAGATGATGAGGTCGGCATCCGACTTGTACTTGACAAAATAGATTTTCTTTTTGGCATCAGACTTATATTTGACAAAATGCCAGATGCCGTCGTTGCCCGTTGCGTCAGATTTGTACTCAGTCTTATAAACGACCAAATCGGCGTCAGACTTATATTCGGACACAAAGACCTTAATGTCTGCATCGGACTTATAATCAACGGAGTAAACGGTTTGTGCCCCGGCTTGAAGTCCGACCGGCAGCAAGATTGCTGCAATAATTATTATGCGTAAAAACTGTTTCATGCCCTAAAAATACTATTTTAAAGTTTAAAAATGCAAAATACCGGCCATTTATGGAACTCTTTTTGCGGCATGATTAATAAAAAGCATATAAGATATGAAATTCAAAGTAAGCAGAAGAATTGTCAGAGAAGGAGATATTGTTGAGGTAACTTGGGAATGCCCCGAAGCAGAATCTGCACGGATTACCATCGACAATGGCTACAGGACGGCAAGTGCAGTTGTGCCTCCCAGCGGCTCAAAAAAATACAAACTCAACCGTTCCAAAGGCAGGACGCGTATAACACTTTTTGCCAATTGCCACGGTACGCCCGTACATCGCGAATTATTTATAATAGTCAGAAAATCCAGGTCGTCAAAAGCGAAGGGTGACAACACCGTTTATGACAGTTACACCCGTATGGACAAACCCAATTTAAAACAGCGTTTCAAGATATTTCGCGAGCGTCTTTCTTACGCATGGCAATATCTCCCTGCACAGAAAAAGTTGGCCTATACGCTTTTATTGCTCTTATTTTTGGTAATGCTTTTAAGTGCATTCATTCCCAAGGCTACCTACTTTGCGCTCCTGGCGCTTGCGGCATATCTGTTATGGTACATCTACAAAAAATAGGAAGTATTCTCTGATTGATGCCAAAAACAAACGGGATGACCATTCGGCCATCCCGTTTGTTATAAATATCACGCGATTAGGATTAAACCTCTTCGCCTTCAACTTCAACTTTGATGGTGGCTTTGATGTCGCGGTAGCATTTTACAACTGCTTCGTATGTGCCTACCTCTTTAATGGTGTCAGTGCCGGTTATGGTGACGTTCTTGCGGTCAACATCGTGGCCGAGAGCAACGAGAGCTTCGGTAATCTGGATGTTGTTGACACTTCCGAACACTTTACCCTTTGAGCTTACCTTTGTGGTTACCTTTACGGTAAGTCCTTCGAGTGCATTTGCAAGAAGGGTAGCATCCTCACGAATCTTGGCCTCTTTGTGTGCGCGCTGACGAAGTTTCTCAGCGAGAACTTTCTTGGCGGAAGGTGTAGCCATTATAGCCATTCCCCGAGGGATGAGGTAATTGGCAGCGTATCCGTTTTTTACCGTAACGATATCGTCCTTATGTCCGAGGTTGGGGACGTCCTGCTTCAAAATAATTTCCATAATCTCCTCCTATTTCAATAAATCGGTTACATACGGGAGCAATGCAATGTGTCTTGCCCTCTTTATTGCCTGTGCTACTTTCTTCTGGTATTTAAGAGAAGTACCGGTGATACGGCGGGGAAGAATCTTACCCTGCTCGTTGAGAAATTTCTTCAAGAACTCAGCGTCCTTGTAATCGATATACTTTATGCCGGCCTTTTTGAAACGGCAATATTTTTTCTTCTTGATATCTACTGTAGGTGGATTGAGATAGCGGATGTCATCTTGTTGTGCCATGGTGTAATCTCCTTATTCTTTAACTGTGGTTTCTGCCTCTTCAACATCTGCCTTGGTCTCTGCTTTGGGCTCGGCCTTACGCTCTACCTTATGCTCTGCCTTGGGAGCTGTTGCTTCGCTGATTTTATTACGACGACGCTCTGCATATGCAATAGCGTGCTTGTCCATAGAGACGGTATGGAAACGGATGATACGCTCATCGCGTTTGTACTGAGTCTCTAAATTGCCGATAAACTCGGGATCTGCCTTGAATTCTATCAAATGATAGAATCCTGTAGTCTTTTTCTGGATAGGGTAAGCTAATTTTCTAAGGCCCCAATCCTCCTGGTGCACAATCTCTCCACCATTGTCCTTGATGAAGGTCACGTACTTGGCAACCGCTTCCTTCATCTGGGCATCAGATAAAACGGGAGTTGCAATGAAAACGGTTTCGTACTGTTTTAACATTTTAATTAATTGAATTTAAGATAAATAAGCCCTTCCGGATTTTCCGAAAGGGCTGCAAATATAGTTATTATTATCGAATTGGCAAAAATTTGCCCCAAATCTTACTTTTTGGGAGCATCAGCAAGCGCTGCAACGATAAATTCCCACCATTTATCCACAGAAGGGATGAATACCCTTTCATCCGGAGAGTGGGGAGACAGGATGGTGGGGCCGCAGGAAATCATATCCCAGTTGGGATATTTGCTTCCGAGGATGCCACATTCCAGACCTGCATGAACAGCCGTTACCTCAGCCTCTTTGCCGAAGAGATTGAAATAGGTCTCCTTCATGGTTTTAAGAATGGGAGACTTCATGTTGGGTTGCCAGCCGGAATAACCTCCCGAAAGCGTAACCTCAGCTCCCGCCAGTTCGAACGTGGCGCGAATTGCCTCACTCAGATCTTCTTTTGCGCTGTCGATGGAGCCGCGCATGAGGCATTTTACAAAGATTTGGCCATCTTCGGATTTTACAATGGCAAGGTTGTTGGAAGTTTCCACAAGGTCAGCCATCTCGAGGCTCATTCTGTCTACTCCGTTAGGGCAGGCATATACAGCTTTAGCCATCTTGAGAGCCACCTGACCGCACATCATATTCTTTCCTTTAGTCTTTTCCAGGAAAATCTCAATATTGGGGTCTATGTTGGCGTACTCATTCTTAACCTTGGCTAAAACCGAATCGACTATTTCTTGAAGTGCTTTTACTTTTGAAGGAGGTAGAGCTACTACTGCTACAGCCTCGCGTGGGATAGCGTTGCGTAGGTTGCCGCCCTCTATTGAGACGAGCTTGGCCTTCAGATCCCTCAATGCGGGAAGCAGCACTCGCATCATCACTTTGTTCGCATTGCCGCGACCTTCGTGAATTTCCATACCTGAGTGGCCTCCGCGAAGTCCTTTGACATGGATTGCCAATACTTCGTGTCCCTTGGGAAGAGGTTTCTCCCTATATTTGAATATTGCAGTGGCATCGAGTCCGCCGGCGCAACCCACATAGAGCTCACCCTCAGTCTCAGAATCGAGGTTTATAAGGATATCACCCTTCAATATACCCGGTTTGAGTCCTCTGGCGCCGGTCATTCCGGTCTCCTCATCTACTGTGAAAAGCGCCTCTACTGGTCCATGTACCAGGTCGTCAGCTTCCATTACTGCCATTGCCACAGCACAACCGAGTCCGTTATCAGCTCCGAGAGTGGTGCCGGTAGCGTAAAGCCAGTCGCCATCCTCTTTGCTTACGATACGGGGCTGGATGGGGTCCTTTTTGAAGTCGTGCACCTTGTCGTTGTTTTTCTGGGGCACCATATCTATATGTGCCTGCAGAATGATACCCATCCTGTTTTCCATACCGGGAGTAGCAGGCTTGCGAATTATTACATTACCAATTTCATCCTTGATGGTTTCGAGACCGAGATCCTTGCCAAATTTCTCAAGGAATTGAACTGCTTTGCCCTCGTGCTTCGATGGGCGGGGAATTTGTGTGAGGGAGTAGAAGTGTTTCCACACTCTCTGGGGTTTTTAGATGAGAAAGTGTCATACTGTTTTGTATTTAATTATTTAATAAAAAGATAGATTATTTACTGATAAGAGTCTCAATGGGGAAAGAGTGCACCGTACCAAGCTGGTAAACCGGCACTCTGGTCTGGAGCAACACCTGTTGTCCGTCAAGTATACGTGCAGTAACCGTAGCGGGCACTCTGTAATAGATCATCTGGCTTCTGCTTCTTCCGGCAGCAGCGGCAGCAGCTTGCTGGACAGTGGTGCTCTTTGTCCCCTCGTCGAGGATGAGCTCCAGGATAATCGGCCTTCCGGACATATTGGAGGCGGGGAGAAGTCCTTGAGTCTCTGAGATGCGGAAAGCGACATAGATATGCTTCTCGCTACCGGCCTTAGGCACTACATCGAAACTCATATTTTGAAATGAGGTCTCGGTAATACCGAAAAAGAGAGTCAGATACTCTTGTTCGAGACGGTTTATCTCTTCGATTGCAGCTCCGAGGGCTTCTCCGTTGAATATGGCGTCAGTGTCACCGGTTATGATTTCCACACGTTTGCGGCGTAAATTGAAGATACTGTTAGCCACCTCTTCGGCCTTCTTTTCGATTGATTTCTCTACCACCTGTTTTTGTTCGACGGCCACTCTCTGGAAGCCGCTTTCAGTCATCACGCTCTTGTAAAGGGTAGTGGTGGTACTGGTGAGATTGCCCCCTACACCCTTTCCTGCGAATTGGTCATTGGCAGCGATGGAGGGAAATCTCCAGGCCTCAGGCTTGCCGGTATAGCTGTCAGATGCGATAATCAGTCCCTGTGAACAGAACTGCAGGAAATTGGCTGCCGCAATGTTTTTGCCTGCCAGATTAATTGCAATGCGGCTGGTAGCGTCCGCTTCTATATAGGGATGAAACCGGATGGAACCCATACTGTAGGTGACTGTGTTCTCCGTTCTTGCGGCTGTGCCGAGATATTTCTGAGCATATTGCGCATAGGGTCCTGCAATGAAGGTCTCTTTCTTTGCCTCAACCACGAGGTTGATCGAGGTGCTGGGAAGAGAATAGATCACTAATCCGTCGGGAGTCGCACTTTTGGGTGTTTGTGCCATAGTGTAACTGCTGCAAAATAACAGGGTTGCCAGTGCGGTAATCACAATTTTCTTCATAAGAATTGACTTTTCGAGTTAACAAAAAGTAAATATACGATTTTTTTTATATTTTTGCCGCATTGTTTGATTAAACAAATGCAAACCAATAATAACGAAAAAACTATTTATGGGACAATTCTTCACAAATCTATGGCTTCATAACCGCTCCATGGTTATCCTCATAGCCATTCTTATTGTTGTCATTCCGTTCCTCTTGTTTTACCTCGCCAAGGCTAAAAAAGAGCACCCTAAGGGTCTTATAGCTGCTGCGTTGAGTAATATGGGCGAAAGGTTTGGTTATTACATTATGAACGCGGTATTACTGCTCTTCCTCTGTTCCAAGTTTGGAATAGATGATTCCGTAGCAGGCTGGATTTATGCCGTATTCTATTTTATCATCTACATCTTCAGTCTTCCCGGCGGTAGGATTGCAGACAGGTTACAGAACTACAAAGGCACCATCATCTCAGGTCTTATAGTGATGGCAGTAGGTTACTTGCTCCTTTCCATTCCGATTTTCGGCGAAACCAGAGGTGTCAACGCCGTCCTGGTGTTTACTTGCTTTGCACTTCTTTTGATTGCATTCGGTAACGGACTTTTCAAAGGAAATCTCCAGGCTATCGTTGGCCAGATGTATGACAACTTTGAGGCTGAAGCCGCCAAGAAGGGTCCCGAGGCTCTTGCTTTGGCCAAGTCCAAACGCGACAGCGGTTTCCAGATTTTCTACGTGTTCATCAACATCGGTGGTGTAGTCGCCCCCTTTGTTGCTCCGCTACTGCGCAGTGCCTGGCTCAAGCTCCAGGGCTTCGCTTACAATGCTGACCTTCCGCGTCTCTGCCACAAGTTTCTTGATACAAACGGCGCCCTGTCAGAGGTGGACAGCGCCAACATTGCAACACTTGCCGAGAGCGTAGGTCATACAGGCGTGGTTGATGCTGCATTCTGTGACCAGTACCTCAATATATTCAACACAGGCGTACACTATTCATTTCTCGCCTCCGTGTTCGCAATGCTTCTCTCTCTGACTATCTTCTTGGCAGTAAAGAAAAAACTTCCTACACCTGTAAAGAAAGATAAGAAAGAGGTTCAGGATTATACTCCCGAAGAGAGAGCAGCCAACGCAAAAGAGATCAGACAGCGTCTCTATGCACTCTTTGCAGTTCTTGGTGTTGCAGTTTTCTTCTGGTTCGCATTCCACCAAAACGGTCAGTCACTCTCAGTGTTCGCACGTGACTTCGTATCGACGGCTGCTATTCCACCCGAGATATGGCAATGTATCAATCCCTTCTTTGTGATTACTCTCACTCCGATCCTGATGTGGCTTTTTGCTTCATTTGCACGTCGCGGTAGGGCTGTTTCCACTCCCAAAAAGATTGCAATAGGTATGTTCATCGCTGCCTGTGCATATATCTTCCTCATGATTGTTGCAATGTATAAGCACTATCCTTCAGGATACGAGTTTGCAGCTCTCAGTGAGGCTGTGAAAGCATCTATGAAGGCAAGTCCTTGGGTACTTATCGTTACCTATTTCTTCCTGACGGTAGCCGAGTTATTTATCTCGCCTCTGGGAATTTCATTTGTAACGAAAGTGGCTCCGCGTCATCTCCAGGGTATTTGCCAGGGTCTGTGGCTTTCCGCTACGGCTGTGGGCAATCTATTTATTGCCCTCGGTGTTACCATGCTCAACACTTTCCCACGTCAGTGGGAGACTTGGGCGGTATTCGCCGCTTTCTGTCTCATCTCGATGGGAGTTATGGCAGGTATGGTTAAATGGCTGGAAAAGATTACAGCGTAGTCTGATTTCATATATAGATACTAAAAATGCCCGGCTATGACATGAACCCCGGAAGTTAGACAAAAAACTTTCGGGGTTTTGTTATGCGTAAAAAACACAGTTATTCGGACAGATTGAAGTACATGTTGATGCTAGAAGATGGATATAGTTAAACTATATTCAAACTAAATTTGGTGTTAATGCAGGACTTTTAAAGTATTTACACCATTCTTTCAAACAACATGGTCCATCCGCACTTCTCAAGAAGACCAACACTAAAGTTACTGCTTTTATAAAGC
>Ga0255344_1000372_pt1 | contig 73099 bp, 88 predicted proteins | sample wastewater_treat_5_FD_192414 | JGI IMG/M metagenome (GOLD analysis project Ga0255344, IMG submission 192414) | Wastewater microbial communities from Lulu Island WWTP, Vancouver, Canada - plant18 | ecosystem: Engineered > WWTP > Wastewater > Unclassified | place: Canada: Vancouver, British...
GATGAAGCTTTTTACAATTGCACAAGTTTAACAAGTATAGAAATTCCGGATAGTGTTAGAAGCATAGGTAATTATGCATTTGGGAGGTGCGCTAGTTTAACAAGAATAACAATACCAGATAGTGTTACAAGTATAGGTAGTAATGCATTTTACAATTGCCATAGGTTAACAATTTACGCTGAAGCAGAAAGTAAACCCGAAGGGTGGCATCAAGGGTGGAATACTGGTAATAGGCCTATTATTTGGAATTATAAAGAAAACTCAAATAAAAAGATTACAGAAAACACATTAATGGAAACTTTACTAGAGGTTTTAAATGAAGCAAAAGAAGATCAACAAAGACTAGTAAATTTTGCAGGAAATTCTTTAGCTAAAAGATTTTTTGATCTTAAAAATAAAAATAGACTAAAATCACCTGAAAATGATATTTATTACTGGTTGAAAAAAACCCCATTAGAATTAGAAACAAGAGTTACGGAAATTGAAAACACATTGTCCAGAACACAAGAACGAAAAATATCAAAATTGGATGGTGCAGAGTTAGTTGCAAAGAATAGTGATTGGGAAGTATATAGGATTGATACACACAATGCATCTTGTTTTTACGGAAAAGGCACAAAATGGTGTACTGCAGGAAGAGATTCAACCGATTTTGATAGCTACAAAGAACAAGGTATTATTCTATATTATATTATTTCTGATAATAAAAAGTATGCTATTGCATTATACCCGAAAATTGTAGATGCGCTTCAAGGGCATGGAATTAAAGCTAATTTTGAATTATTTGATGAAGAGGATAATGCAATTAAAGATAATGAAAAATTAGAAAAAATTTTAAATAAATTTCCCAAAATACCTAATGTTGAATTAATCTTTGAATTTTTACCAGCTGAAATAAAGGACAATGTTTTAATTAGAGTTTATCCTCATAGCAGCGGTGAGTTTATAATACCAGATAGTGTTACAAGTATAGGTAATTATGCATTTTACAATTGCACAAGTTTAACAAGTATAACAATACCATTAAGTGTTACAAGTATAGGTAATTATGCATTTGGGGGGTGCGCCAGTTTAACAAGAATAACAATACCAGATAGTGTTACAAGTATAGGTAATTGTGCATTTGGGAGTTGCGCTAGTTTAACAAGTATAACAATACCATTAAGTGTTACAAGTATAGGTGATTTTGCATTTCACAATTGCACCAGTTTAACAAGAATAACAATACCAGATAGTGTTACAAGTATAGGTAATTATGCATTTGGGAGGTGCGCTAGTTTAACAAGAATAACAATACCATCAAGTGTTACAAGTATAGGTGATGGTGCATTTTTCAATTGCCGTAGGTTAACAAGTATAATAATACCATCAAGTGTTATAAGTATAGGTGATGAAGCTTTTAATGTTTGTAGTAGTTTAACAAGTATAACAATACCAGATAGTGTTACAAGTATAGGTAGTAATGCATTTTTCAATTGCCATAGGTTAACAATTTACGCTGAAGCAGAAAGTAAACCCGAAGGGTGGCATCAAGGGTGGAATCCTGGTAATAGGCCTATTATTTGGAATTATAAAGAAAACTCAAGTAAAAGGATTACAGAAAACACATTAATGGAAACTTTACTAGAGGTTTTAAATGAAGCAAAAGAAGAAGTTCTAGTAGAAGAGCAACAAAAAGAAACACAGTTGGAAAAGAAATATGAAATTACAACAGAAGCTTTTACAAATATATTGGGAGTAACAGTATATAGAATAAAATCATTAAAGAATTTTGCTGGTATTCAAAAAGGTGAGCTTGGTGGATATATAGAATCAGAGGATAACTTAAGTCATTCAGGTAATTGTTGGGTAAAAGATAATGCAATGGTATACTCAGGAGGAAGAGTAGAGCAAAATGCTTTAGTTTCCGGAATCTCTGAAGTTTATAATAACGCACTAGTAACAGGGCAAGCAAAAGTAGATGGTAATTGTTATATTTATGATAATGTTAAAGTAGGAACTGATTCTACTAAAGACTGCACAATAACCGGTGGAGTAAATGTATATGGTGGCTCTGAGGTTAAATCTGGATTATTAACCGGGAGCGCATTAGTATATAATAACTCAATTATTTATGATAAAGCACAAATAAAAGATTATGCTATAGTAAGTAACTCAAAGGTAGGTGGAGAGACTATAATATATCATAATGCTAAAGTAACTGATGTAGATGCAAATGGTTTTATAGATATAGCAGGGAACTCAATACTAGAAGGACCAATTAGTATAAAGGGTAAAGTTCAAATATATGGAACTTCAAGATTAAAAGGTTCTGATGAAGGTATTACAATAGATGCAACTAAAGGTGAAATACATATTAAGGATAACGCGGAAGTTCAAGGAAGCCCTACAATTAAAGGTCATGTTATAATTGAAGGTAATGCAAAAGTATCTGATAAAGCATTTATAGGCACATCTATTTCTGATAACGGTAATTTAGAAGTAAAGGGAGCAATACTTAAGAGATTGCGAAACACTCAAGATTATATTACAATTGGGGGTTATGGGGGAGCAAATTATTTTGATGAAAACATAGTTATTACTAATAACGCAGTAGTTCAAGGACAAGCTTCAATTATTAGTGGTGGAGTAATTTACAATAAAAAGAAAAAGAAGAATAGAGAATATAAAGCTTCAGATATTGTAGTTAAAACACATGGTGCTAAAGTAGAAGGAAATGCAGTAGTAAAAGGGAATACTATAATAGGTCCAGGTGTTGTAGTAACTAATGATGCTATACTTGATGGTAATATCTATTTTGTTAATAGTGAGCTTGTAGATAAGACACCAACATATTCTGGTGTTGATAAAGTAATTGATTCTACATTAAGCGCTAATCAAGATACAATGAATACTAAAGTTAAAGAGGATGAAGAGCCCATTATAACAAGTGAAGAACTTAGTAAGAATGAGAACTTACAATTGATTAAAGAATTATATTTTGATAATGATAAATTAAAAGAATATTTACCAGAGGAAGAATATAAGGATTTACAAAAACTAATCATCCGAGATTTATATAATAAAGTAAAAATTGATATAAGGTTAATCCATGATACACTAAAGATTTTGGAAACATCAATTTGGGGAATGGAGATTAATAAATTTTATAACGCTGATAACCCAGAACAATTAGACCAGTTAATAAAAGAATTTTATAAATTAGCACCAAGTCTTATAATAAGATTAAATAAAGTAGCTGAAATAGCGAAAGCTGCTTTTGATAAATTAGACTCTAATAAAATTAGTAAACTAGATAAAGATAAAAAGATAGATTTATTCTTATATAATAGAACTCTAGTAGATATTATAAAATTAACTAAAGGACTAATAAATTAGAAGTAGAGTAAGAATAGAAAGTAGTTTGAGTTCACTAGTTGTAATAAAAGTTTATGATATAATAAAAACGTAAAATAAAGAAAAGGAGATAAAAATGGCAGAAAAGAAATCATTAAATCAAAAGATGGAATATACCGAAGGTATGATAATTGCGTTAGAGCATTTAGCAAGTAGGGGGGCTTTCAGTATTTAGTATTAGTTGGAGCGAAAATGACACATTTAAGAGAGTTAGAGATGTAATGGTCGTTGAGAATATGTCTTTTGAGGTAGAGTGTCTTGATGGAAAGGGTTATACTAACTCTTTCTATATCACAGTAAACATTCTTACAGGCGAAGAAGTAGAGTTTATAAGTAATTATTAAAAGTAAAGATTTATTATTACGATATAGATACTGAAGAAGAAAGAGTAGAAGAAAGAGTAGAAGAAAGAGTAGAAGAAACCGAGATTTATTTATAAGTTTAAGTGAAAGGGGGAGTATATTTATAAGTGGTAGAAAAAGATTTAGTAGCCGAGTTTAGTAAGTTAGAGAAAGAAGTAGAGAGTTATAAGATTGAGAGTGCGAAGTTAGAGGCGAAGATTGAAACACTAACAAAAGACATCAAAGAAAAAGAAAGAAAAGTTCTAACTGAAACAGGAACAAAAGATGTAGAAGAGGCGAAAGCGTTAAGAGATAAGTTAGCGTTGCAATTAGACCAAATACAAGCGAAGATGAAAGTATTATTAGAAAAAGCGAATAGAGGAGGGTAAACAAATTGGCAAAAGTAAAATTATACGATGTGAAAGTAGAAACACAAGAACAATTAGAACAGTTAGTGATTGATATTAAGAATGCACTTGCAGACCTATCACCTTCATTAGCATACGACTATTACTCAAAAGCATACGACTATTACACAAAAGATGATGTATTATCAGTAATAGATGTTATTGATAATTATATTGAAGATGATTATGTTATTGAAACTTATGGTGGCGATTTATATAGTGCTATTATTGAAGCGATTTATGAATATAGTGATAAGTTTTATTATTATAGTGATGGCTTTGATTACTTAAAAGAACACAAGATTTATGATTTCAAAGATGCAGTAGCAAATGGTTATGCTAGAGATGTATGCACAATAGCAACATATTATTATCAAGAAGGTTTATTAAATGCCTTTAATCAAGTAGTAGAATAAAAGGAGGAAAATAATGGCAACAAGAAGTCTTATAGGAATAGAAACAAGTAAAGGCGTATATGATTTTGTATATTGCCATAACGATGGTTATTTAGAGTTTAATGGTGCTATACTTGTAAATCATTATAAAGATGCCGAAGTAATACAGGCGTTAATTTATAGTGGTGGTAATATGTCATCATTAAGTAAAGATGTAGAAAAATGTAAGTTTTATGGTGGTAAAGATGAGCAATACATTACTCTTACCGAAGAAGAGTTAGATAGTGGGGAAACAGACTGGGTAGGAGTAGATTTTATATATGCTTATGGTTTTGATAACAAGTGGCGTTATCGCAAAGTAGGGGTAGAAGAGATAGAAGAACACGAGATGTATGTAGATGAGATTAAAGGGTATATGAGTTATTATGTATGGAGTGATACAAATGAAATTGCTTATGACTTTGACCCTGCAAGTGATGATATTTATAGAGAATATACAACTGATTGGAAAGAAGTCCCTGACTTTTTAGAAGACCCTTATAATCTTTACCCATCATTACAAAACGAATAAAAAACACTTGACAAGAGTGTTTAGTTTATGTTATAATCAAAAAAGAAAAGGGGAGTTATTAGTTTTTAGTTAATATGAATATTTATGAGTTATATGAGAAAGCAAATGTAGTAACTAAAGAAAATTATTTAGATGATAAGTATACATATTTAACATATAAAGGGTTAATAGATATGAGAACTATAGATTATTCATTTATGATAAATAACCCCGATTCATCTTTAGTTGACTTAATTATCCAAGAGAAAGTAGTATACTTATTACCAAATATCTTTGAAGGTCAGATTATAGATATATATGTTCGTGGTAGGGAAACACAGAATAACCCAAAGACATTAAGGAATAAGAATTTATTATATGGTTTAAGTACTTTTAATAAAGACTTTAAGTATGGGGACCCAATATTTCTAGTAGAGGGTATAGCAGACTATGGAGCACTTAAGTTTATAAAGAATGATTTAAATGTAATAGCTCTTAGGGGTGACTCCTTATCAAAAGAAAATGCTAAGATTTTATCCACACTATCAAATAATATAATATTGATTCCAGATAATGATGATGGGGGTAAAATTAGTATAAAGAATATTAAACCAAGACTTAGAAAATTAGGAATTGATTTGAAGATATTTAATAATTATGGTTCTTTTAAAGATACTGGTGATTTAATTGATTTAGTAATTAAAGTTGAAAATGGTAAAGCTAATAATATTGAAGAAATAAAAACAATTGTTAGTTATTATGAGTCAGGAATAAAATTATATGGTAGTTAAAGATTATACAATACCCAATAAAAAAGGTTATGTATTGGATGAAGACCAGAATGAGATAGTAGAAAAGTTATTAGAGAATGATTGTTTCTTTAACTGTAGCCAAACTGGGATAGGGAAAACTTTATCAACCTTAACAGCAGCTTTACATAAGAAGAAAGAGATACCAGAAGCACAGTTTGTTATTATAGTTCCCAATTCAGCTACTAAAGCATTTGTAGATACATTAGATAACATATTAGATGAGCCATATAGTTTATTAACAGCAAATCGTTTTGATGATAGAAAGAGTGTTACTTTCCATATATTTAATTATTCAACTTTATCAACGAATATAACAAATATAAATAAGAATGATATAAGAACTTTAAATAAATATATATCATTTTTATATGAATTAAGAAAAAGTAATGAAAATCTTTATTTAATATTAGATGAAGCTCACGCTTTGCAATCACCAAAGACGAATCAATATAAAGTAATATACGCAATAAGAAGTTGGTTTAAAGGTATTTGGGCATTAACAGCAACACCCATATTGAATGACTTAGATGGTTTATATTATATGACAAACCTAGTAATTCCAGGATATTTTAAGAGTATTTGGTCATTTAAAGGTAAGTATCAAGTAATGCAAGAAAGAAAGCAATGGGTTCGTCAGAAGAATGGTAAAGCAAAACAAAAATCATTTTTAGAGGTTATAGGTTATAAGAATTTGGATTTATTAAAAGAAGCATTTAATAAAATAAGTGTAATAAGAGCAAAAATATATGATATTGAGTTAATTTATAAATCAACTAAATTAGATGAAGGGAGTATAGAGTTTTATAGAAAAGCATCTAAAGGTTTATTTAGTGGAACTCAAGAAGAAAAACAAGAAAAGAAAGAAAAGAGTAAAAAGAAAGAAAAACGTCATTGGGGTGCAAGGCTTCATGATTTGCAAAGGGTAGTTTCTAATTCACATAAAGATTTTAAATGGATTAAGGATAAAGACCATTTGACAGAAAAGGAAATACTCTTATTATATACTATATTAGAAGTTATAAAGAAGAATGAGGCAATGTTAATCTATTTCTCTTATTTAGAAACCGTTGAGAGAGTAAAAACATTATTGAATAAAGTAAGAGAGCCTTTAGGTTTAGGTAGTATATATGAGATAACAGGTAATATATCCCAAGTAGAAAGAAGAGAAGTAGAATCAGCCATAAGGCCTAAAGATATAGTTTTAATAACATCAGCAGGGACTGAGAGTATAAATTTACAGAAAGCTAATAATATAATCTTTTATGAAATCCCGTTTTCATTAAGGGAATTCGTTCAAGCATGTGGTAGAATAACAAGAACTAATAGTAAATATGAAAAATTTTATGTTTATATATTAGAAGCTGAAGGAACAATAGATACATATAAAAAGAATAGAGTTTCAAAGAATGCATTACCACTTCAAATAGTAATAGGTGGAAGTGGGACATTACCGACAGAATTATTGGAGTTAAGTAATAGGGATATTCAAGATATGAAAGACGAATATTTATGGTTAAAGTAGTTTGAGTTCGCTAGTTATATTAAAAGTTTATGATAGAATATAAACGTAAATAATTATAAGGGGGAAAAAATGAAAGAAAAATTATTACAAGCTTGGGATAATTATTATAATTCACTAGACAAGAATTGGAAATATGCTTATAAAGATATTAGAAAAGTATTGGAAGATAATTTAGATGAAGCTATTGAAGAGGCTGAACATTACGAAGAAAAACATTTTTTTAAGGTTGAATATATTGCTAATTACTTAGGTGAAATTATATCTGATTATTATTTTGAGAACAATTATAATTTAGCAAACATTTTAGCTTATTATTTCTTTAATTCAGGTGATTTAGAGCCTATTAAAGAACATATGGAAGTAGAAGTTTGGAAACAACTATATGATTATGGTGAAGTTCATTTATATGACAAAATACCTGTTAAGTTTACATATGAAGAAGAAGAACTTATGGAAGAAATATTTTATAAGATTGAGTATTTTTCAAATTCATTCTTTTTAGAGTATTTTATTACTAATAATGTTGATAGTTTAATTGGTAGTACTTTAACTCTTGCAGATGGGTTCTATTTTTTATTATCACGTGTGTTTAGAAGGGTATAAAATAATTGAAGCCAAAAGTAAGGTATCGTTTATATAAGACTGATGAAAAGGTTTTAGAAGTTATAGAGATGGTAAGGGACTTTTTATTTGATATAGGTATTCAAACTAGCCAAGAAGAAGCATGGGCAATATTCGAAAAGATGAACCATATTCCTTATGAGTATTTAATTTCAAAGAATAAAGAAATAGAATATCAAGGTGAAGGAACCTATGTTTCTAATAAAGATTATCCAGACCAAGTATTGACAATTCAAGAAGTTGGTCGGTATGAACTTAAAGCAACTAAAAATAATAGGAGTAAATGTTATGTACCAAAGATTAAGTTTAAGCCAGCTAAGAATATTGAAGAGCAAATTAAGTCAGAAATAAAAGTTAAAGGGGAGTTTAAATAGAGGAATAATGAATTTTAAATATATAGCAAATTCAAAAGTTTTAAATGACCGTTGGTTAGAAGAAGTTAGCCAAGAATTAGAGAACATTATTAAAGAGGCTGAAGTAGATTTTGCTTCTGAATTAGATGAATAAGATAAAAGAAAGTAGAGTAAAGTAATGTCAAAGATAGCATTTATAGGAGACATGCATTTAGATAATCGGACTCCAGTTTCTAGATTAGATAACTATGAAGAAACTTCTTTGAGGAAGTTACAAACTTTAATAAATGAGTGTATTGCTAACCAAACATATTATATAGTAACAACTAGTGATTTCTTTAATAGAAATGATATATCAATTTCATATTTGAATAAAGTTATAAATATCTTAAAAGAGGCTAGAAATAAACATGGAATAATTTTATATTCTGTAATAGGTAATCATGATTTACCTTATAATAATATGAAGTATTTTAGTTCTACGCCATTACACACTTTAGCTTCATTGAATTTGGTTTATCTTTTAGGTAATGATTTTGATGTTCTTTTTAGTGGAGTTCACATATATGGTATGTCTTATACTGAAAAAGGTAATTGGGAGCCAAAAAATTATGATGAGAACTGTTATAATATATTGGTTACTCATTATGCATTAACTAATAATTTTGGTGAGAAAGATTATTTGCCTATAGAAAGTTTAGGTAATAAGTTTAACCTTATAGTAGCAGGGCATGACCATACATTTTTTAGAGCTCAAGTAACTAAAGAAGAGAAACCAACTATTATCTTAAGACCTGGGGTTTTTATTAGAAGAACGAAGATAGCTAATGAAGAAATAACGGAGTTGACAGATGGTGTATTTAAGAAAGACAATATAGTTTATTATGTTGTAGACACAGAAAGTAATACAGTAGAACCAAAGTTATTAGGTGGTGTAGAACCATCAGAATTAGTATTTAAAGCGAGTTCTATAGAAGCACAGGATTTTAAGTTAGATAGTTATTCAATGTTAGATGAAGTTTTTGAAAATGTTGAGTTCACAAGTAAGACATCGGATGAGTTACTAGATATATTATTAAACAATTTAGATATTGAAGAAGATATAAAGCAAAGAATAAAGAAACACATTTTAGATAATAGGTGAAGAGTGATATTATTAACCAATTGTTCATGATGTTTGAAGTATTGGATAGTCCTAGGTATAAGATTATTTCTGAAGTAATTAGTAAGTAATAAAAGGGTATATAAAGAAGGGGACTATACAAAGTAGTTCCCCTTCTTTATATATATATATATATAGGAGTGTAGTTTAATAGTAAAACAACAGTTTCCAAAACTGCAAGATAAGAGTTCAAACCTTTTCACTCCTGTCAAATAGTAATTATTGTAAACAATATATAGGAGTAGAGCAATGGTATACCTCCATACACTTTTTGTATTGCTATTGCTCTACTTAGCTTTAATGTTTAAAAAAAGCTGTCAAATTTGACGTATAAGAGTTTTTAATTGATTCCCTAATCTAAATATATTGGTGAATAGTAAAAAAGCTTTAAAAGTTAAATTTGGATAATATAAATAAATTAGTATGAGTTCGCATAATCATTTAAAATAATATGATATAATATAAGTGAAGTTTAAGTAGGAGGTAAGTGTAGTTGTCAGAGAAAATAACAGTAAAAGAATTTGAAGAATTTATAGAAACATTACAAGATTTTTCTTTGGGTATAATTCAATTTACAACTGAGAACACCCTAAAACCATTATCAGCATATCAAGATTTAACTAATAAGGAGACAATGGGGATAGAGTATAGAAATGCTCAAGCATTGTATGAATTATACGCATCACAAGAGAAAAGGGTATTAGCATCATTTGCATATTTGAATGTATTTAGTTTACAAGAAACTTCATGGTCTAAGGAAGATACATTAAAGAAAGCAGATAAGTTATTAAAGGATTTGAGGTCATTATTAAACTCAGAGATGTTAGCAATTAGGGAAAGATTGAGATATTATCAAAACACTCAATATTTAGTAAGTAATTTTAATTATGGGGATTATTAAGATTTTGGTTATAGGAGGTAAGTAATGGAAAGCCAAGAGAAGAGAGTAGAAGATGCTATTCAAAGGTATAATAAGTTAAAGGGTGATTTAGAGGCTAAGAAGATTCAACGAGCAAAGCTGGAAGCGATGATAGAAGACGCAGAAAAGAGAAAAGCAGAATCTGAAAAAAAGTTACTAGATGAGACGGGATTAAAAGATATTTTTGAAGTAGCTAAATTAAGGGATGAGTTATTAGTAAGTATAATGGAAGACTTAAGAGAGGTTGAGTCTATAGAAGAAGAATTACAAAGTGAAGTAGAGGAAGGTTAAATAAATAATATGAAGAAAGTTAAAGGGTATAATTTAAGTAATAATTTAAGTAATAAATTAAGTATTATAGTTATGCTCTTTTTTTGTGGGGAATAATTATGAAAGATATAAAAGAAAGAACATACCCAAAAATTGATAGTTTATACTTATTTGATAATACAATTAAGAAGTATTTACCTGAAGTATATGCAAACAAATTAGTAGAGTTATTAAAAGACTATCAGTGGTATTTCACTGAAAAAGTAGATGGCACTAATTTAAGGTTAATTTGGGATGGCTACAATCTAACTTATGGTGGTAGAGAATTTTTTTTTGAAAACACTAGAGACTGGGAAGCTCAAGGTAGAAATTAGGAGTAAGTATAATGTCAAAAATAAATTTTGGTAAAGATAATTATATAAAGCAAGCGCCAGAGAACAATGAGTTTCCATTTACATTTGAATTAGAGTTAGTAGAAGACACAGTTATACAAGTTGATTCAGTAATAAAATATACTGCTCAGATGGAATTATTGCCTATATTAAAAGATGATTTAATTTCCAAGATTGATTTTAATAGTCAATTTAATAAGTATAGTGAATCATATAATAGTAAAGATTTAAAGTTTGTTTATGAATTTCAGTTGGTTGAAGATACCAAGATTTTACTAGTAAATTATGTAAGGGTATATGATATAAAGACAAAGTATTCATTTACATTAGTAGAGAGTATAGAGCAATTAAAAGAAATTATAAATAAAGCAATAGAGTCAAATAAGATAAGTTTTGATATAGAGTCAACCGGACTTAATCCAGAGAGGGATTCTTTAGTAGGCTATTCATTTGCATATAATACTAGTGAAGCATATTATGTAGCAGTAAACCATATAGATAAATATAATAAATATAATTTAGGTAAAGAAGCATTAGATTTAATATATGACGCATTAGTAAAAGTAGAAAGAGTATATATGTTTAATAGTAGATTTGATATGCGTTTCATGGAATATACGGACTCTAGGTATGATATGGTAAAGATAGCAAATAGTTTAGTAGATGTTCAAGTAAATTGTTATTTAGCTGATTCTGATTTTAGATATCATGGATTAAAATCCTTAGAAAAATATTATTTAGGTATATATCGTTCGGATTTTGAAGAGACATTATCTAAGGGTAGTCAATTAAATTGGGCATATATGAACCCAAGAGAAGCTTTATTTTACGCAGCAACAGATGCTTTAACAACATTTATGTTAGGTGAAGAAACAATGAAATATTTGGATGAAGCTAAATTATCTGGGCAGTTAGACCAAAAGTTATTAGTTCCATTGATGAAGATGGAGAATAGGGGAATAAGAGTAGACCATGTCTATTTAATAGAAGAGAAAGAGAAATTAGATGAAGAATTATTTAAATTAAAGGAATATTTAGCAAAGCATTTAGGGGATATTAACTTAAATAGTCCCAAGCAGCGTCAGGATTTATTTGAGTCTTTTGGTTTAGATACCGGTGAAAGAACAAAGACAGGAGCAATGAGCACAGGGAGAGAACAAATGATTTCAATGGTAGATAAGATGGAAGAGGAAGGAGAAGAGATTCCAGAGTGGTTATTGCATTTAGGTAACTATAGTCGTTTAGAGAAATTAAGTAATACATTTTTCGATAATTTATATAATGAGACAATAGATTATGATAATGAGACAGGTGCATATAATATAATAAAGGATAGGGTTAGATTTAATTATAGAAATACACAAACAGCTACAGGTAGATTAAGTAGTGGGAAGGAGATTGAATATTAGTATGGATGTCGTATTAGATAAAGGTATAGTAGAAACAGTAGAAGAATTAGAAGAAAATTTAGCAAAATATAGTGACTTAAGGTCACGGGAGTTTATACGTGAATTTAGTGAATCAATTTATGCTGGTGAGAAGTTAGAAGTAATAGAAGAATATACAAAAGAGTTAGCAAGACTAAGAAATAGAAAAAACTAATAATATTTAAAGTTTAAACTATTAAAAAAGATTTTAAAATGAAGTAATTTGAGTTCGCTAGTTTTAATAAGAACTTATGATATAATGAAATCGTAAATAATTAAATTTCATTATAAAGGAGGTAAAAATAATGAAGTATACTAAATTCTATAATAAAGGTGTTAGGGAAGAAGATTTAAAAGTTTATGAAGAAGTTAAGAAAATAGGACAAAGAAAAGCAATGATAGATTTTGTAAAAAGCTTACCGCAGACTGAGAAAGTAAAAGTATATTTTCAAGGTTTTGAAAAACTATTTACTAAAAAAGATATTTGGCCGTTTGAGAATGATTTTATAGATGATGATAATAATTATAGGAGAAAGACAAAAGGTGTTATTATTCGATTTGGTACTCTTGGGGGTTATTTCACTCAAATCCATATTTTTGTAGTAGAAGGTTATACTCCAGTTAGTTCTAATAAAAAAGAGTATGAAAGAGATTATTATTGTATTAACATATTTGCAGAAGATAAAGATTACGGTTATTTAATTCCAATGAGTAGAGATGGGAATGCAAAACCAGGTCTTGCAGAAGTGGGAGATAAACAAATTGCAAGTTTAATTAGAACATTAGTAGAAGAAGAAATTAACAAATCAAAAGGGGAAAGAGAAGAGTCTAAAGAAGAAACTGAAGAAGGGGGTGAGGAATAATGGTGAGTAAGAAGTGGTTAGAAGAGTATAGACCTACCGAGTATGGTAAACCAAAAGACTTTGCTTTTATAATGTCATTAAAAAATAAAGGACTATGTATATCTTTGATTGATAAGACATGGAGTAGATATTTAATAGAGTATAGTTCAAAAGACATAGAAACTGACAAGATGTTAATTAAGGGAGTAATCGTAGTGAATGGCGAAGAAGAGTTTGAAGGGGGTATTAAGAAAGCGTTAAGCGATTTAGAACTAACAGTTTTTATTAAAGAGGAGTAATAATACGGAATTAAGAGAAGCGTTAAGAGAGATAAAAGAGAAACAAAACGAGTATAATTTTTTAAGCAAAGAGAAGAGTCTAAAGAAGAAACAGAAGAAGAAGGTGAGGAATAGTGGCAAAGAAGAAAAAGCAAAAAGTGGATGATTTTTTTGCTTCAATGAACATGCAGAATCCTCCAAGGCCAAGGCATATAAATTGGTATATAAGAAATGCTGATGAAACTAGTAATCCGAAGTATACAATACTTGGTTATGAATTTACAATGTCGGAAGAAGTTGATAGCTTTGGGGTAACTGAAGGACCGGACCCTAATTATAATTTTAGGGCATGTCTTTTACCAGAAGAGAATGCATATTGGGTAAGTAGGGACTTTTCCGGTCAGGAGTTAAGAATCCTTACAAATTTAGCAAATGAGCCAATATGGATAAACACATTTTTGAGTGGTGGTGATATTCATGGTGAGACAGCAAAGTTATTATGGGGGGAAGAAAATTTCTCAGTAGACTTAAGGAAGAGAGCTAAGGCGATTAACTTTGGTATAGTATATGGTATTGGTCCAGTAGGATTATCAAAGAGATTGAATATAACTGGGGAGGAAGCACAATTATATATAGATAAATATTTTGAGAAGTTGCCAAATATAGAAGCATATTTAAATAATAATGTAAAGATAGCATCAAGAAACATGTCATTATCAAATTATTATGGGAGGCCTAGGAGATTTTCAAAGTATAAGAATAATTATGGTTCTGGTATTAGTAGTAGGGGTGAGAATATCGCATATAATTTCCCAATTCAATCCTTGGGAGCAGATATAACAAAGCTTGCATTGATTAAGGTTTATTATAATATTATTGATAATCCAAAGTATATAGGGAAAGTTTATTTTTTAAATACAATACATGATGAAATAAATTTATCAGTAGATAAAGATATAGTAGAAGAAGTAGTATATTTGATGGGGCAAGAGATGGAACATAATATTCCGGGAACAAAGGTTCCAATTATAAGTGAAATAGCAGTAGGTAATAGTATGGGATTATTATTTGATTTTGAACAAGATTTGGAGACAAAGAAATTAACACCTATATATAAACCTATTGAAAGAAGTATAGAAGATTTACCATTTTAGAAGGGGGTATTAAATGGGTTTAATCTGGCAGATTTTATTAACAATTGTATTAGGAATTATTATTATTATTATTAAGAATATAGTAGTGGAGGGGGTGGAAGATGAAGAAGTATAAAGTAACATTTATGAAGGCAGAGAAGAAGCCTTATGCATATTATACTAAAGTCTCAGAAGTAGTAGAAGCGAATACATTTTATTATGCAAGGTATAAGATTAGAGAGAAGTATAATAATGGGGATTATGTCATTAAGAATATAGGGGTTGAAGAATATGAAGAAGACTAAAGACTTAAAAGTAGAAGCAATAGGTGATAGTGCAAAATTTTGGGATGGAACGTGGGAGTCAGCTTTAAAAGGTTGTAAAAAAGAGATTAAGTGGTTAGAAGACCGATTAGGGAGTAATAAAAAATTGACTCAGGTTCAAGTAGATAGTGTAGAAACAAGATTAAAGATTTTATATCAGGATAAAAAGACATATGAAGAATTATTAGAGGGAATTTATATGGGGGAGACTAGATTAGAAGATGGTAAAGAATATATTTGTATAAGAGTTGGTTATTTTAGTAAAGACCAAGCGATGCCAGATGATAAATTAGCACAACCTAAATTTGTTCAAAGTATAAGGGGAGTAGATATAGAAGCTCCATGTTATTTATGTAGTTCTATGGATTTATATTTAGAAGGAAAGTTAATATTATTCCCAGAGTATAGTAGTAAAGATATTTTGGAGGAAATGTATAAACTTGATACACCTTATTTAGAGTATTTTTCTTTTACATATAACCCTCTTAATAAGGAGCAGGATATGAAGAGACTAAAGACAATTTATTATGATGGTAAAGATGAATATGGAAAGCCTATAATAAAGGATTTAAATTTTAATTTTGCAGGAAATACAAAAATGGGGATAAATAGAAAACATAAAAATTCAATATATTTAGGAGGAAGAAATGCCAAAAGAAAAGTTTAACATGTATGAAGATATTTATTTTTATGATATCAATAGAGCAGAGTTAATGAAGGGGGAAATTGCCGGATTAACATTAGATGCAGAGGATTCATCAGTAATAGCGTATGGAGTAAGTTCAGGTAATTTTATGACATATATAAGTGATGAGCGTTTGATAGCTAGAGAGTTGAATGAAGAGACTAAAGTAAGGATGTTAGAAGCTATAGAAGAAGGTAATAGTACTCTTTTTGAAGTTCAATTATCAGCAATTAAAGCATTAGCTGATAAAAGAATAAATAATTTTAATACTGCATTTGAAAAAGCAATAAATAAAAACAAATAAAGTAGTCTGAGTTTACTAGTTTTTAAAAGAGCTTATGATATAATGTAAGTGTAAAACAAAAGACATTAAGGAGGTAGTATATGTCAAAGGTATTAACATTAACAGAGAAAGTAAACTTGATGAAAGTTTATAAAGCTCAAGAGGATGAAGCAAAGAAAGCTTATAATGAATTAAGGGATGAAGTATTAAGAGAATTAGAGTCTCAAGGATTAACTAAGTATGAAACAGAAGAAGCTGAGTTAATTATTCAATATGTAACTAAGTTTACTTATAAAGATGAACCTAAGATGGTTGAGATTTTAAGAAGTAAAGGATTTAATAATTTAGTTAAAGAGAGTGTAAATACAACACCTATGAATAAATTATTAAAAGCAACTGATAATGGTTTAAGTGAAGAAGAGAAGGTATTAGTAGAAGAGATTAGACCATATACAGTAGAGAGTTTAAGTCCAACAGTGAAGATTAAATAAATGTTTTATTGTGGTATGGGAGATTATAAAAGCTTATTTTATGATTCTATTTTATATAATTTTTTAGAGCTTGAAAATTCCATATCTAAGATTTTAGTTTTAGTTGAAACATGAAAGAGGTTAGTTAATGAAAGTAAAGATTAAAGATTATCAAGTAATAAAAGATATTGATTTAGATTTTGATAAAGGATTGACAGCTATTGTAGGGACTTCTAATAATGGTAAGTCTTCTATATTGAGAGCTATAGAAGGCGCTATCTTTAATAAAGGTGGTGCTTCTTTTATAAATTATGATGCTGATTATACAGAGGTTCAAGTAGGAGACATTGTTTGGCATAAAGATAGAGATAGTGGTAAGTCTTTTTATAATATAGGTGGTGTAATATTAAATAAGATAGGTCAGCAGCAAATAGATGAAGTAGCTGACCATTTGAACATGAAGGAAGTTTTGATTGGTAATGAGAAAGTAAGATTAAATTTCTGGAAGCAAATGGATTACCCTTTCTTAGTAGGAAAAACGCCTTTTCAGTTATTTGAGTTTATCTCTAAAAGCAAAGAGCAAGAGTTAGTTAATCAATTAAAAGATGAAGAGTATACAAAGTCTAAGAAGTTAAAAGAAGATATTTCAAAAGTAACAACAACAATAGATATTAAGAAGAAAGATATAATAAATAAGACCGAGACAATGAGAGCATTAGAGAAGTATAATGAGATTGATGTTAAAGGTATTGAAGATAATGTAAAGGAATATAATTTTATAATTTCATCATTTGAATTTAGTGATGTAGTTGAAAAAGAGATTAACGACTTAAATGAATCAAAATCCTCCCTAGATAAAGTAATAAACAATTTGGATATTGTTTTAAATAGTGTTTCTAATAAAGTTAAAAGGTTAGAGAATATAGAAAGTTTATTAGAGTCTCATAAAGATATAGAAAATAGTTTAGGTGATTTAAAAATTAAAATTAGTGATATTGACTTTAGTAAATTTGAAGAAAGTTCAAAGAAATTAAATATTCTTATAACACAAATTCAAGAAAAGCAAAGTTCATATAATAGAATAAAAGCTCAAGAAGAATATATAAATAAGTTATCAGTTGATATTAGTAATACTAAAGATAATTTAGAAAAGACTAATAAAGAGTTAAATTTAGCTGAAGAAGAATTAGGAAAATTTGATATTTGCCCACTATGTGGGTCTCAAATTGCTCATTAGAGAGTTTTATCTTTTAAACCTATATAAATATATAGATAAAGTTTTTTAATGTAATATAAGTCAAATTTGGAAGCTTATTTAGAGTATAGGATGTAAATTGTGGAGGAAGCCATGGAAAGTAAATTTATCAAGGTAAAAGGTTATAATGGGCATGAAGTTATCATAGAGTCAAAAACTGATAGCACTTATATGTTAGAGAAATTTATGACTTTGCTTAAAAGGGCTGATGATAAAGAATATTTTGAGTTAATCAAGAATGAATTATTATCAAAAGATTTCCGTTTAGTTCATGCATTTAATTATTATTTTAGGAAGCAGACACAAGAGAACTTAGAAGATGTTTGTCAGACAATAATTGATACATATTTATTACCATTAAATATTTACAAACCAGAATTAAACTTATATAAAGAGATAGGAGTAAATGAATATAAATAAGGAGGGAAGTTAATATGAGTTTATTAAAAAAACATGATTATTATATTATTTTAAGTGAACTTATCCCAAAGAATAGAGCTGCAGTCATGGCTAAAGAACTTGGGGAAATCTTAAGTAAACTTTATTTTTTATTATGGGATAAAGAGTTAGATTTAAAAGAGGTTGAAGAGAAGGTTAAAGAAGATGAAGAATTACCCCCAGCACAACCCGGGGGAAAAACACCAACGTCTGAATCATATGGCTATTATTCTTATATTACTAAGAAGGGTTATAGTAGTCTAGAAGAATTGAAAGAAGAAGAATTTAATTATTTAAAAGAGGTTGAAGAGAAGGTTAAAGAAGAGAAAGAGCTTTTAAGGCTTGTTAATAAGTATAATAAGATAAAGAAAGAATTAAGAGAAGCTTTAGAAGCGTTTGGTTATATTAAGAAATGTGTTATAAAAGAGAACTATTTTGGTTTTGAAACAAAATATCAATTAGTAAGAAGTAGAATTCCAAAATTTGAGGATTCCAATTTAATTATAGAATTATTTAAAAATATATCTAATTTTGGGGGTTTGTAAGAGATGAAGAAAGTGACTGAGAATAAGAAGAAAGTTTGTTATTATGATGATGGTTACAAGAGTGTTTTAGAATTTGAAGGGGAATATTTAGGATATCATATTCTTGTAGTTTTTAGAGCTGGTTATCGTTGTGGTTATGTAGGATTACCAAAAGGTTTTGGGGAAGAAGCAATAAGAGTATTAGAACGTAGTTTAGCAAATCTCAAAGTTTACAACGGTATTAGTTATGCAAAAGAAGACTTAGAGGATTGGGGAAAGAAGAAGTATAGTTATTATATAGGTTTTGATTGTTTTAGTGTAAAAGAGAACGGTGGGGTTGATGTAGATTCCGCTATTAGATATGATTATGGTGAGAAGATGATGCGTTGGGTTTACACTTTAGAGAAGATAGGTTCTAATATGTTTAAAGACTCTGCGTTTGTTAGAAGTCAATGTTATAGTTTAGTTGAGCAATTAGAAGAGATAAGAAAAGGAGAAGTATAGTGGTAGAAAAGAAGAAAACAGTTTATGAAGAATTAGCAGAAATTAGTGGTGAAGTAGGGGGAACCATGGAAGGTCGTCCAAAGCATACTGGAGATACAGAAGATATAAATAGATATGATGGACAACCTTTACCTTATACTCCACCAACAATTGATTATCCATTTCAAACATGGATAACAATCCCTAATAGTTTAGAGGACATTATGAATAATATGCCTATGAAGATAATAGAAGATTTAGTTGAAGATATCAAGTTAAAACTAAATAGAGTATTATTAGCTATGGAATATACTACAGAGTATGAAGTAGAAGAATTTGATATTTATAATGATGTGAGACTAGGTATGGTTTCAGTTGAGATTAGGACTAAGTCTGGTAATAGATACACAATTAAAAAGTCAATTAAAAAGTCAATTAAAGAATAAAATAATTTGAGTTCTCTAAGTAATTTAAAAACTTATGATATAATATAGTTGAGGTAGTTTTATGAAATTAGAGCATAGTTTATATAATGAATTAGTAAAAGAGAAAGTTGATTTAATTCCTGTTTTAAATGAAATACTTCCTCAATATTATGATATAGGACAAGGTTGTTTTTGTCCCTTTCACCATAATGTAGATACAAAAGCTGCTGCCATATATAAATCAAAGGAAGGGTATTTAATATTATATTGTTTTTTTGAAAGGAAGAGATATACAGTAGTAGACGCTTTTAAATTACTTAATATGGATGTAGGTATAATAGCTGGTAATATTTGGAATAATATGTTGGACTCTGATAGGGAACAATTTTTAAGAAAGTATAAGAAAGACAATATATATAATTTTGACAGATTTCCGGATGACAGTCTACCAGAAGATGGTAGTATAGAAAGTAGTGCAAGGGAATTTAGGTTTGGAAAAATTACTTTGAATGGATATATAAGAAGATTATTAGATAAACAATGAAGTAAGAAGGAAAGTTAAAGTTGATTGTTATTGTTGAAAGTAATGTAGGTATTATATATTTAGAATATTTAAGTATTTGGAAAGGTGAATTACCAGGATTTGTGACAGATGGAAGTAGTATATTAGTTCAACCATAGGAGGTAGTGATGATTAATGCTAACTTATTAAGTAGTGTTCTTGATAGGATTAAAGCAAAGCAACAAACATATTTATTTATTTCAGGAGAAGTTGAAGAGCTTAATAAAGAATGGAATGAATTAACAAATGAGTTGAAAGAGTTAGAGGGCCATTTGGAAACTAGTGAGAAAGTTCAAGTGGCTTGTAAAGCTCTTGTTGAAGCTTTAACAAAAGTTAATAAGACTAACTTAGAGAATTTTTTGACATTTGCAGTTAAGACAATATTTTCTGATAGAAATTATGAAGTAAAGTTTATATTAAAAGAAGAGACAAAAAGACCGGGGTTAGAGTTTACATTAGTAGAAGATGGTATAGAGCAAGGGATAACAGACGCAGTTGGTGGTGGTATTATCTCTGTTTTAGGATTATTAAGTCAGATATACTTTTTAGAGTTATATGGATTAGAGAAAGTGTTGTTTATAGATGAGGGTTTGAAAGAGGTTTCGGGTTATAATTCAACTGGGGATATTAACTATTTACAGAACACATTATCTTTTTTAAAATATCTGGCAGAGAATAAAGGATACATGTTTGTCATAATAACACATGACACATATGTAAAGGATATAGCAGATGTGGTATATGAGGTAGAATCAGGAAAGGTAAGGAAATTAAAATAAGTGTGGATTTAATTTTAGGTATAATTTTTTTTCTTTTATCTCTAATTGGTTTAGTAGTTTATCTAATAATTCAAGCTTTAAAATATTATAGCACAAGAAACGATGATGATGGAGCGGCTACAAGAGAATATTTTAAGGAAGCTTATAAAAACGAGTCTTATGAAATTACACATAGGGTAGCAGTTAAAGAGATGACAAAAGAAGAGGCTTATATAGGTCTTATGTCGTTAAGGGATTTTGAAAATATAGAAGTAGTATAGGAGGTTTTTTATGAATTGGGTAAGTCTTATATTGGGGATAATATTATTAGGGGTATTTTTAATTTTAAATAAAGAGTACTTGTCACAAGAAAAAATAAAAGACGTAAAGATAACATCGAAGGTACCGAAGAAGCATAGGATTCCAAGGAATTTTAGTGTAATTATAGATGCTGGGGACGTTCAAAAGTATTCAAAGGTCTTTGAGAAAATGGGTGAGTATTGGGTTTTTAGGGTTAAGAGGAAGAATATAGAGCACACATATATAGTAGACGTAAACTCTGCGTATATAATATCATTAGAAGTAAAGACTAATAATACAATAGACATAAGAGTAAAGCGAACGAATTTTCCATTAAGTTTACAAGTAGAGGATTTTTATAAGAATGCAGAGATTATAACTGAGTCAGACATATTTAATTCAATATATTTTGTAATAAATGATATTAAAGAATAGGGGGGATATGGATGATATTATTAACAGATAATGTTGCAGTTACAGAAGATATTATAGTTATTATACTTGGAAGGGGAGTACCTAAAGCATTTATAGCATTTTTAATTGCTATGGGTATTTGGTTAATTTTTAGTATACTATTATTTATTTATGTAGAAGTAGGTAAAGAAGGATTTAAGAAACTAGGGTATAAGATTAAGAAAGTATTTAAATATTTATCAAGTAAAACAGAAACAACAGTTTATTTAGAAGATAATAATGCAATAATTATTACTAAGTTTTTATGGGCGACATATAAAGTAATTTATAATAAAGAGACAAAATTATTTAATATATTTGTTGGGAAGAAGAAAGAGAATGATGATTGGCTTGAGTGGATACATTTAGTAGAAACAAAGAGTGTTAAGGAAGTAGAATCGTTTTTTGATTTTTTATTAACAGATTATGATGAGAGAAAATAAAGGATAGAGTATATGAGTATTAGTAATTATGGTTTATATTATTACGAACAAGAAAGTAAGAAGCATATATTGATAGCAGTATTTGTAACAATAGATGAGATGGCTAAATTTATAGAAAGTTATAGTAATAGTTGGCCGGATGAAGTAAGAGAGAATTTAAAGGTAGTAGAAATAGTAGAATAGATAAAAATTATTTTATTTGAGTTTACAGAACAAAATGGTTTTTTGTGATATAATATATAAAAGGAGGAAAGTATAGTAGATTGGCAGAAGATAAAAAAGAACAAAAAAAGGTAAAAGAGTTAGAGAAGAAGATGGATAGTTTTTTATCCGATTATTTATTAAAGGGTAGTAAGAATGTAGATGGTAAAATCCAAACACCTCGTTATGAGACAGGTATTTTATTACTAGATGCGTTAACAGGTGGAGGATTTCCAAAAGGGCATTTTGTATCTATTGGAGCAGAGCCAGGAGTAGGGAAGACAACAGTTATAGTTGACGCGTGTGGACATATAGCAAGGGGATGTCCAGAAAGAGATATTTATTACATTGATATTGAAGGTGGGGCAACACCGGAGTTAATAAGCTCTATGGGCTATTTAGATGTATTAAATACAGAAGATAACCCTACAGGTAACTTTTATTTAATTAAAGGTATGCAAACAATTCAAGAGATAGCAAAGTTATTAAAAATGGCAAAAGAATTAGATAATACATCAATCATAGTAATAGATAGTGATACAATGGTAGCTGACCAGGTAGCATTAGACAAAGATGACTTAGGAACAAGTAATGAGGCTATAGGAGCTAATGCAAGAATGTGGAGTAAGAATGCAAATACAATGTTAGCCACGGTAAGAAATTCAGAGATGTGTGTAGTATTAGTTCACCAAGCAAGAACAAAATTTAAAGGTGGGGGATTTGTAACAACAGTAGAGAGTGCAGGAGGAAATGCAGCAAAACACTTAAGCTCAGTTGATATGTGGGGTAGTAGAGCAGGTTGGATAGGACCAGATGGTGATTTGATAAACAAACGAGCAGAAGCAGTTGGTTGTTTGATTAACTTAACAACAACTAAGAATAGGTTAACAACTCCATTTAAGAGAGTTCAAATCCCTATTTACTTTGGTAAGGGAGTAGATAACAGTTGGGCATATGGAGGTTGGTTACAATCTCATGGAGAAACAGACCCAGTGACAGGGGAATTTATACCATATCTAGAAGTAAAAGGTGGTGGGTATAATACATTTTATTTACCATTCGCATATGGTGAGAAGGTAAGAGGCTCACAAGCAGTAAGGGACTTTATAAAAGAGAATGAAGAAGCAATAACAGAGTTTATAAAGAATCATGGCTCTCTGGAAGCTGAAGCAGCTAGTGAGGATGAAATTATAGAAGATATAGTGGGAGTAAAACCATCTAAGGAGTAAAAAGCTGTCAAATTTGACGTATAAGAGTTTTTAATTATTATCCAATATAAACACTAAGGGGTAATATTAAAAATGCCTTACAAGTCAAATTTGGAGCCTTATTTTAAATATTTTAGTTAAAGTTAGAGAATTGAATAAGTATGAGTTTGTAGACAAGGGTAATCTCATGATAATAAAAACAACCCTCCTATACCCAAGCACGCTTAAGAATGGGTATGGTAATGTGTATTTCAGGGAGTGTGTGACAACTTTATAAAAAGATGGTAAATTCCTTTTTATAATTTACTCCAGCCTTGCACTCGTTGCTAGTGATATTAAAGTTAGAGTTCGATGGAAACAGCGTTAAAAACCTTTAGCAATAAGTCTAGTGATTAAATATGTTAAGCCGCTACGGCGAACCAAAGAAGAAAAAGAAAAGAATAATTAAATAACAAATAATAAGAATAAGAATAGTAACAAGAATAGTAATAACAAGTAAGTAATAATGAGTATTTGAAAAAACAACTTTAGTTGTTTGAAAAATTAACTCTACATCTATTTTTTCTTTCTTTATTATTTTTATATAAATAGATATATATATATATATATAATTATAATATAAATAGATATAGAGTATAAATTAAACAAGAAAGTAGTGTAAGTTTACAATATAAATAAAAAACTTATGATATAATAAAATAAAAGAAGATGAAGAATCAGATATTATTGAATAAATAAAATTATTATAAGTTTTAATGGTTTAAGAGGTGGGTAGATGGATGATAAGTAAAGAAATGTTATATAGTAGATATAAACCTTTAGTAACTCACGAAGGATTTTTCAAAGATATAGAGGGCTTATCGGTGGATTTGGGGGATATTAACTTTAATAATCCAGTGCTTATTTATAGTAATTCAAAGAGGAATGTTTTAATATATTTATTATTAGTTTATTTGTCAGTAAAAAATAATAGGTTGATGGATTACGCAGTAATAACAGGTCAGAGTTTGATTAACCAACATTTTGCGGATATCGGGGATAAAGATAAAGATTTGTTCGAAAAACTTTATTATACGGATGTAGCATTTATAAGTTTATCCGAATATGATTATACAAGCGAGTATTTAGAGAGTTTGATAGTAGAGTTAATAAACTTTAGAAAGAATGCAAATAGAGTAACAATAGTAATATATGATATTTTGGGTAATCAAGTGAATAAGAAGAAGGTAGAGAACTTAGAGAAGTTTTTTAAGACTAGTGAATTTGGGATAATTGATATAACAAAAGTTACAAAGAGAGTAACAGTAGTAAAAGAACCACAAAAGGTTGATTCAACTAATGTTAGTAGAAGTAAACCAGGGACCGTAAAGAAGAAGGAATGGTGGAATATGAATGGAAAATAAAGTAGATTTCACAAAGATGCCTAAATCTTTATTGAGGGGAGAGTATCTCTTAAAGGATGTAATCTTGAGTGTTTTATCCACTAACGAGCCAACATTAGTATTAAAGACAATAGAAGATATAAAGAAGTCTTTGGGATTAAGTGAACCGGAGAAGAAGATATTAGAGACAATAAAAGAGCAATTAGAAGTAAAGCAGAATTTAGTTTCAGTAGATTATGTAGTAGATAAATTTAGTTATTATTTTGATGGTTCCGATTATATAGAGATAAAGAAATCGAGTATTCCTAGTGTAATCGCAGAGATAAAGATAAAGCAGGATAAATTAAGTTTTAATCAAAAGCTATTGAAATTGAGTAGTAATGTAGATAAATTAACAGTAGAAGAGATTAAAGAGAAGTTAACAGAGATAGCATCACTTAAATTATTGACAAGTTACACAGATGTAATACCAGATAACGCGTTAGTTAAAAGAGAAAATGCATATGAAGAATTTAAAGAGAAAAAGCAAGGATTAACTTGGGGGATTGAAGAAGTAGAGAAATATGCAGGTAAAGTAGTTTTAGGAACTTTTAATACAATAGCAGCATTCACAGGTAGTTATAAATCAACATATGCTTTTAATATAGCATACGCTAATGCAAAGTTAGGGTATAATGTATTATATTTAGCATTAGAAGATACTGAAGAGAAGATAGTAAACAGATTAGTATTAAAGCATAATGCAGTAGAAGCTAAGGGGAAGAAAGATTTATTTTCAAATACAATGGTAAGAGATGACTTATTAAATAAATCACAAGTTCACAGATATAATGAGATGTATAACGACTTAGTAGAAAATGTAGGAAAGCATTTATTGATATGGGATACAAGGAAATTATCATATAATGGTTTTATAGAAATGAGTACTACATTAAGAAAAGCTGATAATTGGTTTATGGATAATACAGGAAAAGGATTAGATGCAATAGTAGTAGACCAATTATCATTATTGAAGTATACAGAAATAGATAAGAAGACGACATATGATGGTGCAGTAATTAATGAATGGGTAAGTTACTTTAGGAATCAAGCAATGGATTTTTTAGGTGAGGGGAGACAAATTGTAGTATTCGGGGTAGCACAAACAACACGTGAAGCATTTAGAGAAGCAAGTAAAGAGAAGCGAAAAGGAATGTATGAGAGTAGTTGTGTAAGTGACGCGCATGAAACAGAAAGAGCATCATCAACGATGGTAACATTATTCAAGGATTGGGATGACCCAAATATAATTTTAATAAACATACCGAAAGCAAGGGATGGCTATAATCCCGAGTATCCCATTCAAGCAAAAGTATACGGTCAATATTCTCATATAGGGGAATTGAAGGTATTCGAGAGTGATTATATAGACGCGAGTTTATTTAACCAACCCGTGGTAGAGGGGATGAAAGACCCATTTAAGGTCTTGATAGGTGATTTAGAAGAGTTAAGTAAGAAGGGGAGTTAATATGCGAGAAGGGGGAAATTAAAATTAAGGGTATAGGAAATTTAAGTAAAAAGTTTTTAGAGGAAGTAGTGAATAATATAATTAAGACATTTGACCAAGAAGTGACCAAGAAGGAAATGTTATGAGACTACAATTTTGTTTTTAATAAATATAAATAATTTACTATGAGTTCACCTTCAATTTTAGTAAAATATGATATAATATAGTTATATAAAAGGTAGTAAATATTTGAATAAAGATAAGATTAATTTAAAAACTAAAACTGAAGTAATAGGTTATTTAGCTACAAAGTTAGCTAAAAAGAAGTGTAAGATGATTACAAATTCCCAAGATGCATTGGTATATCAATATTTAGTTTGGGGGTATTGTGAAAGATTGTGGAAAAAGAGAAACTTATTAAAGAGTTATAAAGATTGAAGTAAAATATGGAGGAGGTAAAAATATTTTATGGAAAACAATGAAATAGTATTATTGTTAGTAGAAAGTTTAAAAGAAATTGAAGTATTTAATGAATTAGAAGATTTAAGAATTGAGTATTCAGAAAGAGATAAGTTATGGGATATTACAATTAAGTTGAAGGTAAAAGATATAGTTGGGTATGGTAAATATAATAAAGTAGTTAGATATTTAAAAGAGAAGTTAGAATCAAAAGAGATTAGTTATTATATGGAACTAGAAGTAGAATCACTAAGTGACCATTATAAAGTTAAAACTACTATAGGGACATTTGAAGCTCTTAGTAAATATTCGCATAGTATAGTAGGATGGGAAAGGGTATAAATATAAAAAGATTATTATATATTTTAATAGTTAAAGGGGTTAAGTAATGGGAAGAAGAGATAATGGAAATAAGATTATAGTAATTGGGATGGATAATACAGGTAAGACAACACTTGTAAATTATTTGAATATGGAATTATTTATTCGTCAAGTAAAGAGTCCAGGACCAAAATTAACAAAGAAGCAGATGTCAGATATAATGTATGGGTGGTTATCATCAGATGAAGATTTGATTATCGAGAGATTTAGTTTATTTGAGGAAATCACATATGGTAATGTATTACGAGGGAATTCAAAGTTTGATTTAAACGGACCTGAGTTTGAGTATGTAAAGAAAGTAAAACCTATTATAATATATTGTAGACCAGATGATTTTAATGTATTTAATTTTGGTGATAGGGAGCAGATGGTGGGAGTAATAGAGCAAGCTGATAAATTGTTAAAAGCTTGGGATAATTTAGTAGGGGAGTTAGAAAAACAATTAACTGTTATTAGATATAATTATAATAATAAGACAATGCAGGAATTAGCTAATGAAGTTAGGGAGAAATTGAATTGAATATAAAGCATGCTAAGAAAGAGACAGTAGTTGGTGATAATTTAATAACAATATTTAATCGTCAAAAAGAGTTGATGGAAAAATATCATGATATAGAAGCAAGGAGTGGGTTGCTTCAAACTGATATTTTCCCGTTGAATTTAGATGATAAACGTTCTCAAGCTAGGATTAAGGATTTTAGCTGGAGGGTAACAGAAGAATTAGGTGAAGCACTAGATGCATATTACCATGAATTTCACGATGATAAATATTTACATTTTATAGAGGAGTTAATAGATGGGCTCCATTTTTTAGTAGAATTAACTATTCAAGTGGATTTTTCAGAAGAGGATATTTCATATACTAAGGAAGAAGGAAAGTATTTAAGTTCTATTATTGAAAAAGCAAAAGAGGTTAGTAAGGAATTAAATTTAGAAGAAACTGTAGTTAAATTTATTTGTTATTTAGGTATGATGTGTAACACATTAAAGAATAAACCGTGGAAGCAATCCCAGATGAAAACTGATAAAAATGAATTTTACTCATTATTAAAAACTGTATGGTTATATTATATAGTAATTCTTGATAAAGCTAAATTGAGTGAAGAAGGTATAGTAGAGATATATTTGAAGAAATCTCAAGTTAACAAGTTTAGGCAAAGGAGTGGTTATTAGAGTATGAGATTATATATGAATGCTGAAGAAGCATTTGAAGAAATTAAACGTGACTTATCAGAGATGGGGATTAAAGTATACCCTAAGACAATGCAGGATAAATATATTTGGGGAAACCCAGATTATGAGACATTAGAATTACAGAATTATAATTATACAATTTTAGATATTACATCAGATAGTATTCCAGGAGTAGTTCAACCGTGGGCAGATTTAGAATTTGGAGAAAGAATAACAGACCCATATAGTCAAAGAAGGTATGCAAAAGTAAATTGGGAGAATGGGGATAAAGATAAACAACAATATTCTTGGGTAGTATTAAAAGATGATATAGATAAGGGGAACTTTATTAACCCAGGAAAAGCATATTTAGAAAGATTTGACGTATGGGAAGAATATTTACATGATGGTAAATTAGCTTATACATATAATGAGTTAATTTGGAAGAATGACCAATTAACAAAAGTTATTGAGAGAATAAAGGAAGACCCAGACTCACGCCAATTATGGTTAAGTTTATGGGATAACTCAAAGCACATTGATTTGTTGGGGGGAGTATCTAGAGTTCCATGTTCGTTGGGTTATGGTTTTCAAGTAAGGGAAGGTAAATTGAATATGCATTATGTAATGCGTAGTTGTGATTTTTCTACACACTTTAGAAATGATGTATATTTAGCAGTGAAGTTGTTGGAATATGTAGCTAAAGAGACTGGATATCCAGTAGGTAATTTTACACATACGATATTCTCATTACATATTTATAAGAAAGACGCAGAGGGGGTATTTTAATGGAAGAAAATTTGAAACCAAAGATGAAGGTCAAATTATTAGGTAGGGCGAAATTACCAAAGCAAGGTAGAGAAGGTGATGCAGGTTATGATTTATTTTTAAATAATGACGCAATCTTTAAACCTGGGAAAGTAGAAGTAATACCAACAGGTATATGTATTGAATTACCAGAAGGATACGCAGCTAATTTAGCAATGAGGAGTTCAGTGTGTAAAACAGGTTTGATATTACAAACACCTTTGATTGATGAAAATTATAGGGGGCAAATCCATATTATAGTTTATAATCCAACTGATCATATTATTGCTTATAGAGCTGGTGATAGAATTTGTTCGCTATATATGTTTCCGGTATATCAACCTGAGTTAGAAGTAGTTGAAGAATTAAGTGAAAGTAATAGAGGGACTAGTTGGTCTGGGAGTAGTGGTAAGTAATGAAAGTAATAAGGGGGAAGAAGAGTAATGCCTATTCTATTTACTAAAGGGAAGTTTGTACTTCAGACTGTTAGAAGAATAACAAGAGTAAGGGATGCCCCAGAGTTTGGGATAATTTCTTATCAAATCCCTGTTTTCGAAGGATTGCATATTAGTAGAGAGAATGATAAATTATATGAAGGAAAGAAAACATATTATGCAGTCGCAGAAATAGAATATGATAAAGAATTTGGTGAGGTAGAATGGAATTTTATTTCTGGTGATAGGTTTGAGGGGATTACTTCAAAAGAGTTAGATGATTTTTATGAAGTATTGAATTTTGCTAAAACATTATTTTTAGGTGGCCCAGAGGAAATTGAGGGGAAAGAAGTAACTAAAGAAGATATAGAAAACTCTGAAGAATTAGAGAAGTTAAAGAGAGATGGCAAGGTGGTATTGCTTGGTTAAGAAGACAAAAGAGCAACTTAATTTAGAAGATAAGATTTACAAGCTAGAGGATTTTCCGGTGTTTCAGTTATGGGATAAGAATGAGAAGAAGTTTTACCCAAGAGCTTTAAATAAAATATCAATAACATTTTTGGAGTCTTTAGCTTATAATTTGATAGGGTTAAAGAGAGACCCAGTAGGAGAAGGTGAATTATTTGAAGTTATAGTAAAAGAGTTTCTATGTTCAGTTAATTATTCATATTTTAGTAATTCAACATATGAAGCTATAGGATACTCTGAAAATGCTTATTGTGGGGGAGATGGTTCTATAGAAGAGCAATTTACATGTTGGGCGTTAAATATACCTATTGAAAAATATAGGGGAAAGAATAGGCCATATATTGGAGTATTTAATATGAATAGTTTAGATTTGAGTGTATTAGAGAAATGGTTAGAAAGTTCAGAGTATTTTAAGTTATGTAAGAGTTATAATGACAAGGGAAAAAGAAAATATTACTTTAACAAAGATTGAAGGAGCTTATTGGTTAGATAACACAGCAACACCAGCAAATGAAATTGACAAAATTGCTAAAGTAAAGTTCAAGATTACAAACACTTCAGACCACTCAGTATTAAAGGCAACTATTAGTAGAATAGGGTCTGAACCAAACTGTGTAATCACAGACGCACCAGCTGTTCCAGGAACAAAAGTTAAAGATGAATTCTTTGAATTTGAGTATACCTTTGAAGTAGATGGTTTACACGACGTTGCTGAATTCAACAATGTATACACAGTTACATTAACAGCTGAGTAGTAAGAAAAGGACTTGAGTTATGAAGAAGGTAGTAGGATATATAATTGACACCTTTATTATTATTTTGTTTATAATATCTACTATCTTTTTTATAGGAACTCTCAAAGGTAAGACAAATTATTTTGGTTATGCGTTAGTAGAAGTTAAAACAGGTTCTATGGAAGCTTCAGGTATTAACATAGGGGACGTTCGGTTAATAAAGAGTGTTGATAGATATGAGGTAGGAGATATTATAGCATTTCATAAAGATGGTTCTATATATTTCCATTTAGCGATAGAGGAAGTTAAGAGTGGTTTTATAACGCAAGGGACTTCTAATCTAGCACCGGATAGTGGTATAGTAAGACACGAGGACATTATAGGTAAACAAATATCAAATAGGAATTTCAACTGGTTTGTATCAGTCCAGTTTAGAATTACTTTAATTTTACTAGTATATTTAATTATAATGTTTTTCTTAGGGGCTACATTATATGATATATTGTTTGAAAATAATATATATTATGGTGGTAGTAAGGGATTAGTTTTAATACTTTTATTTTTACTATTACCAGCCTTACCAGTGTATGCACTGGATACTAATAATAGTACAGTGAACCATTATACTGAATATGAAGCTTTTATAGACACAGGGTATTTTACTATAGTTAATGATGAAGTAGTAGGTTATGACAACTCTTCAGGTGAGACTGTAGTAACGTTTCCTGCTTATAATAGTAATGGGGAACCTATAACAGTAGTAACAGATAAAGTAATTAGGTTTAATAATAATGTAGAAGTTGTTATAATTCCACCATCAATTACAAGTTTAGGAAAATTAAATTTCCAGCACTGCCCTAATTTAAAAGAGTTGATAGTGTTGGCAGAAAATCCTATATGCAGCTTTTCCAACCAAGGAAACCCTTTAGTAGGAATAGACATATATGTTCCAGATAGTGTGGTTCATATTTATAAAACAACACATCCTTGGAGTATCTATGCAAGTAGGATCTTCCCATTATCAAGTAGAACAAATTAATTTTATTTTAGGTTGAGTTTACTTGATAATTTAAAATAATATGATATAATATATAAGTAATAAAAATATAAAGGAGGATAAGTTAAAGTTATGTTAAGAATTACAAGAGATGAGAACAATGTTATTTCATTTGTTCAAACTAATGAAGGGTATTTTAAATACACATTTCTATTGAAACCATATGAAGGAACTTATAATGGTAAACCAGTAGAACCATTATACAAAACAAATTTTTATACTGAAGATGAAGATACAATCCAAACATTAGTTACATACGCTCAAGAAGTAGCAAACGCTAATTGGGGGAAGGGTAAACAAGTAGATTTAAGTAGAATTAAGTTACCATTTGAATTTATTGATGCAGATGGTAATAAAACTTATAATTTTGAAAACAATAACCCCCATGTAGGTATTGAGCTTAAGACAAGGAGTAAGTGGCAACCGAAGCTTTATTTTATTGATGCTACAGGTTATGGTGTTGAAGTAACGGAAGAAACACAAGGTGAAATTTACTCAGGTATGGTTGGTGAAGTAGTAGTTAATTTTGCACCTTATAATTTAGGGGGAAATTACGGTATTACATGTTACTTAAATGCAGCATGTAAAACAAAGACGGGAACACCATTTAAGACTGGTCCACAAGTAACAGCTGATATGTTTACTAGACCAGATGCACAACAAGTTCAAACAAACACTTCCGGGTTTGGAATTCAACCCCAAGAAGTTAAGGAAGAACCTATTGGTGTAACAAATGTTGTAAACCAAACATCAGTAACTCAAGCAAAAGCTAATATTCAACCATCTAAAACTGTAGTTAATTCTACACCACAATCAACACAAACAAATGATATTCATAGTGTATTAAATAATTTATTAAAGAAATAATAGATTATGAATAAGGGCAATCTAGTTTTTGGATTAGACCCAAGCTTTAGTAATTCAGGTTTATGTATTATCGACATTGAAGGTAGGGGTATTTATTTTTTCTCTATTAAACCACCAGGAAAAAATGAAGATTATGAAACTTCATTAAAGAGGTCAGAATATATAGTTAAAGAAATAGTAGGGAAATTTTATTTATTAAATATTGAGTTTAATATCTGTACTGATGATTATATAACAGTTTTAATATATGAGGAGCCTTTAATAACATCACAGAAGGCATCAAGATTGGGTTTATTATCAGCAACTATATATAGCTTTTTCGCTTCAACTTTATATAAAGAATTAGAATTTATTGATGAAGCAAAAGACTTCTTTTCTGAGGCATATATAATACCACCAAATTATGTTTCAAATTTATGTAGGCCTATAAGGAAGAAATATAGTTTAAACAAGAAGGCAGCAAGTAGGAAAGTAGCTGAAGATATTTTAGAGTATTTAGTTACTGAAAAGAGTTTTGAAGTTTATATACATAATGATAAATTAAATAAGGATGGGTTGATGAAAAAAAGAAAATTAACACACGATGAGTGTGAAGCATTTCTAATGGCCTTAGGTTATATTAGAGATGGAGTTGATAGGGATTTTATAGATAAAGGATTATTGGATTCTTTAAGTTATAAATTTTTCGATAAAATAAATATAAAGAAAGTATATTAGTAAAGATGAATAAGAAAGAAATATTAGCAAATAGTTTAATACATAAATTGGTAGTAGATACTTTTGATACTGAGGACTATATTGGTTATGAAGTTACAAAAGTAGAGGATGGAAAAGTAGACATTAAAGTTTACATTGATTGTGGTGAGCTTAATGGTTGTAGAGTAGAAACAATAGAAGGAATTTACCCAATAATTGATTTTATTGAATTACAACAAGGAGTAAATCCAATTATGGGTACTGAAGAAAAACGAATTTCATTAAAAGTAAAGGGAGTAAAAACAAAGGGTAGAATATGAATGAAAAAGAAGTATTAGTAGTAGAAGAACATGGGGCAGAAGTTATAGAAGCAAAGTCATTTAGGGAAAGTTTTCAGACATCAGTAAATGAATTATCAGTATTAGTAAATAAAGCTGTAGATGATTATAAGAATACAATTCCAAAATATGATGAACTAGAGGATAAGATATTAGCATTAGTTAATTTACCAAATGGTATTGATACACCCGGATTTTCAGAGATGGGGATCCCAAAAATGTTAACTCGTATGAGTCATGGGGATTTATTAAAATTATTGGGAATGTGCCAAAAAGCAAAGACAGCACCAATAGGAGATTTTACTAAATTGATTCAAAGTTTAACAGTATATTATGAAGATGATAAATTATCTAATCAAATTAAAACTCTTAGTGTTTTAACAGAAGCATTGACATCACCGAGGGGACCCATTGTTGAACCTAAACAAATGACAGTGGAAGACTTTGTTGAAGAAGTAATATTAGAAGACGATAATTAGTTAAAGGGGGTCAAGGGATATATAATGTTATTTAACGTAAGGATAACGAATGAAGATGCAAGAGACCCAGATAACTTATGTAGTTTACTCTATAAATTTCTAGATTTATATATCCCGTTAAGGCTTGTGTATGAGGATAAGGATGAAATAGCAAACTGTAAACAAGATACTATTTTACATTTATTACAGAGGTATAATGAATTAGATGATGATAAGAAGGATACAATAAATTTAGAGAAATTTTTTTATAATCGGTCTCATAGTTTTGTTTCAGCATATATTCGTAAATTAAAAACAAGGCGGAAGTATGAAAGGCAGTTTACTTCCCTTGCACAAGAAAATATATCAGAGCATATAAGAAATTATAGTAATCCTGTATATTTATTTGATATTGATATGGAAATATTATTACCTTTAATAGAGAGGTATAATTTGGATTCAAAAACTAGGAAATTAGTAGAAGAGAGATTTAATGAATTCCTAGAAGATTTTTATAGTAATTTATTATCAAATGATGAGATGTTAATAAAGGAAGTTCCAAAAGAAAATATAACATATTTAGCATTTTCCATATTAGATGATTATATTATAGGGTTGAATAAGAAAGAAAAGAAGAATAAAGATTAAACGATTAAAAAAAGCTTTTAAATTTGGCTTAAGTTGTATTTGAGAACTTTATCTATATATTTATATAGGTATAAAAGATAAAGTTCCTTAAACGTCAATTTTTGAGCTATATAGGAGATGGTAATTGGCAAAGGATATTAGAAATTTAACATATTATTATAATCTTAATCAAGAACAGTATAATTTATTATTAAAGATTTTATCTAATAATAAAGATGATATTTATGCACAACAAATATTATTAGTATTATATTTATTGGAGCATAATTTACCAATGTTGTTATCATTAGTAAAGGTTGGTAATTTAGAAAATAAATATATTTTTGTAAAACCTTTTATAAATAAATTATATTCTTATATAAAAGAAGTAATAATATTAACTAATTATAAACAATATATTAGGGCTGATGGGACAGTTAATGTATCTAAGATGGCAAGAGCTCAATTATTAAAAGATATAAAGGCTGATAGATTTTTAATCGCTCGGATATTAAATAAATATAAGATATAATGAAGAGCTATCATAAAAGATAGCTTTTTTGTTGAAAAGTTGTTATATTTTCATTGAAAATATACAGTTCAAAAGTGTATTATATTATATAAGTGATAAAAGAATACTTAGAACTTATAGAAGGGATTATAAAGGGGGTTAAACAACTTGGCAAGCATACAATTTAATACGTCAGGTGGGGCTTTTGATAACACATTCAATGAACACAATTATAAAAATATTACGGTTGTCCCTTCTTTACCAATCCCCTTAAGAGAAGGTTATATTTTTGAAGGTTGGTATACAGATAAATTAAAACGTAAAAAGTTTGAATTATCTTTTGGAGATTTTTTAGAAGATGATATTTTACTATATGCTAAGTGGAATAAGAAGAAGAGTAATGTAAAAGTTCAACCACAAGTTAATGAAAAATATAATATAACATTACAATTTTTAGAGAGTGCATTTATAAATGGAAACGATGTTATAATAACACAAGTAGATAATTATGAATTGACGGAATTAGCTGGTGAAAAATTTACATATAAAGAACCATTTAATGCATATATAATTTACGATGAAAGACCTAGTGTATATTTATTGAAGAACTTAGGTTGGTATAGGGAAGGAAATGAAAACCCATCAATAGCATATATATCAACACATGTATTAAAAGATAAACGCACTGGTGAAATAATCTGGGGTGAAGTGATTGATGGGCAAGATTATCAATTATTAGTAAAACAAGGTGAAAGTCAAAATTATAAATTAGAGCCTATTAAAATAATCAGGGGAACTTTAATAGATGTATTTTATGATTTTTTACCAGAATCAAGGAATAGATTTTATGTTACGGAAGTTAAGGTAGATACAGTTTCAATTAATTATATAGTAAGTTTAAAACCTTACAAACATATAGTTGGCCCAGAATATGAAGATAAAGAAGCAGTAGAACAGAACCCTTCAAACCATAAATATTTAGATTTTGATAGCGATAAATTTTAATTATTAAGAGTTTAAACAATTAAAGATAGGAAAGGTGAGTAGGTGGCAGAAAAAAAGAAAAACTTATTTCAAAGAATTTTTAGTAGAAATAGAAAAGAACCATTGGAAGAAAGCACAACAATTAGTATGGTTAACCCATCAAAAGAAATGAGTGATAAAATTAGTGAGATGAGGTTATATACAAATACAGCTAGAGTCTTAAAGATAACTGATGTAAATAATGCATCAGAAGAACTTTTAATAGGTACTTATAGGGATATGGACAATGACTCTATTATATCAGGGGCATTAGATTTATATGCAGATAATGCGACACAAGTAAATAGTAAAACAGGCCACGTAGTTTCTATAAGAAGTTCAAATAAATTATTTGAAGAAGCAGTAAATGACTTTCTTTGGAATATAGTAAAAATAGATAACAGAGCATGGCAAATAGTTCGTGATATTGCAAGAGATGGTTATATTTATTTAGATACTAAACCAATCGGGAATACTAATGCATGGGTATTTTTACCAGTTATAAAACCCTATAATATTCAAGCATTAACTCAAAATGGTGAGGATATTGATTATTATTTAGTTACTGAGGACATTAACGATACATTGGATAGTAAGCTTGGGGGATTTTACTCAGGAACTGGTAAATCATCAATCTATAAAACTATTGAACCTAGGGATAGATTTATAAGTGGATTTGCAACTTCCGAAATTGTTGGTGATGCAGAAATAGAAATAAGTTCTCTATTTTCTGATAAGACTGAGGAAACTACAACTCAGAGGTTATGGATAAAATCAGGACGTTCACTATTAGCACCAATAGTAAATACTTGGGAGACTTTAGTGATGTTGGAAAAATCATTATTTATAAACAGGTTATCAAGAAGTAAGCAATTTAATATTGTAGGAATTAACGTAACAGGAACCGATAATAAACAAGCTCAAAATATTATAGATAATATTAAGAAATCCCTAAAATCCTCGGAGACAATAGATGAACAAGCTTCTAATTATCTAAATAGAACATCACCAGTTCAATTGGATGACTTTGTATTTATCCCAAACCGTGATGGTGTTGGTAGTATTACAATTGATAAAATTGTTCCATCTGATATTCAACAAAACTTAGATGATATTAACTACCAAAGAAATAAATTATTTGGGGGACTTGGTATATTAAAAGCATATTTAGGTTTTGAGGAAACAACACCGAGTGGACTTGGTTCTACAACATTAGTTCAATTAGATGAACGTTTTGGTCGTAGAGTAAAAAGACTTCAACAACCATTAAGAGATGTAGTAGGGAAGATGGTTACTTATTACCATTTATATTCATCACCTAATAATACCTTAGATAATTTACCAGATTTTACAGTAGAGCTTGCTGAAGTTTCTGATGCAGCAAGTAGAGCTGCTCAAGAGTTAATAAATCAAGGGTTTGATAGAGCAAATAATTTATTAAGAATTATAAAGGATGATTTATTTATTGATTATGTAGATACAAATAAATTATTTAAATATATATTTGAGGATGTAATTGGGATAGGGACTGTTAATTTTGATAACACAAGACAACCTGATGATGTTAAACTTAAGATTTTAAATTTATCTGAGTCTATAAAAGATATAGATAATAAAAAGAGAACAAATGGTTATTTAAAAAGATTATTAGAAAACGATAAAAATAAAATAAAACCTAATTGGACTTTTAAAGGTAAGCTTCAGGAATTCTTACAAGTAGCATTGAGTGATGATGAGAAGATAAAGGAATTAAGTGAATCAGTATTTACATTAAGAGATAGTGATTATACTAAACTTGAAGAAAGTAAGAAAGATATAGATTACTTAAATAATCAAGTAAAAAAAGTATTAACAGAAGTTCAAAATAATAACCATACAACATTAAGAAACAAGAGTAAGAAAGAAGACCCAGAGAGAATTAAAAAATCCAAGAAAATTCAAGTTGACTATTATGGTATTGTAGATTCTGATACTGTTTTATTTTATGCTTCTGCTGAGGACCCAGAGAAGAATAGAAAAGCTGGAAGACCTACAGAGTATGAAGTAAGAGTAAAATTAAAAGATCTGCTTGAGATGGTAGAAGATAATGTTGAGAATGGTTTTAAGATAACAGACCAAGAGGTAGTAAGGCTTGCAGTATGGGCAGGAGACTTAGAGTTATCTTGCACTTGTCCGGCTGCTAAATATTGGGGAATGCAGTATAGAGGAACATTAGAAGATTACAGTTTAATTAAGAACTGGATAGAACCAACAGTATTAGAGCCAAAACAACCACTATGTAAGCATACAATAGCAGTAATTACTAAAGCGTTGCCTTTCATAGTAAATACTTTAGTAAGAGACTTAAGAAGAGCAGGAACATTACCAGATAGAAAAGAGAAGAGTAGAATTTTAGCTGAGATAGAAAAAACCAAAAGTGGTGGGAAATGATGAATTATAATAGAATAAATGAAGAAGGTTATATTAATGCAGCAAAATATTTTATATTATCTGGTGTTAAAAAACAAGAATTACTAGAATTAGGATTTGAAGAAAATGATACACTTCAAGCATATGATGAATTATTAGAGGAAAAATATTAATTTTAGTATTGGTGATAAAGTAAGAATTAAAGATGAACTAGAAGAAGAATATAAAAAATAAAGGGAGAGTAAAGAATTATGAACGTATTATTATCAATTTGGGAACAACAGTGGTTTGTTAGCATTATTATTGCTATTGTAACAGCACTAGGTGGTTTAATTATAACAGGTATTACATACTTGACACAGTTAATTAAAGACAAAACACCGGAAAGACTACACGCATTATTTGAGGATTTAGGAAATTATGCAGCAATAGCAGTAATGACAGTACAACAAACATATGTTGATGAATTAAAGAACACAGAAGGAGCTTGGAACGAAGAAAGTCAAAAACAAGCATTAGCAATGGCAGTAGATATTACAAAGTCATATATGTCAGACCAAGCAAAGAAGTTAGCAAAGAAACATATTGCAGACTTAACACAATATATTGTTAACTTAATTGAAGGAAGAATTGCAAAGAACAAACTAGAAGGGGGTAAATAGGTATGACATTAATAGAAGGATATGCAGTAATATCTACAAATGAAGAAGGTTTTAAATTTTTCTTAGCATTATTTAATTATGAAGAAGAAGCTAATGAATACATTGCTAAATTCCCAGAAGAAAACTTATCAGTAGTATTTACATCTGCTGAATTTGAAGATGAATTATTTGAGGTATTAGAAGATGTTGATTTTGATATTGAACTTGAGGAATTTCTTGAAGAATATGGATTTGAACTGACTCAAATCGATTTTGGATTTGCACTCTTTGAAAATGTTGATGAAGATTTTGACATTATTGTAAATTTAAAAGATAAAACTTTCGATAGTTCAATTATGCCGGACTATATAAAACAAGGTATAGAAGAATTAGGTTACACTGCCTATAATGATGAGGAACCATTTGGGAAATTGGGGTCAAAGGATGATTAATGAGGGAAGAGCAAATAATTGATTTAAAGAATTTCCTGATATCAGAAGCACAAACATTAAGATTATACGTTTTAGATGATAAAGCATTTGAGGATTATATATGAGTAAAGAAAAAGTTATGATAACAAAGAAAGATTTAGATTTATTACTAAGAGCATTAGATTATATATGCATTAATGAATCTCCTAATAGAAGTGGTATAGTATTCTCTGACGAAGCACAAAACACGCTTTTTCAAGTTCTAACCGAGTATTTAGAGGAAGAAGACTTCTACAAAGAAGATGATGAGTTATTTGATACCATCTCAGTATATATCCAAAATGAAGTTTCAAGAAGTCTTTCAACAGTGAGCTTAAAAGACGCTTATGATTATTTATATGACACTGGAGTTGAGCATTTTGAAGGAGCTGTTAGAGCAGGGTATATTGAAGTAATAGATATTGCAACCTACTACTTGATAGACGAGACTATGTGTTTAGCAGAATTAGTCTTTAATATAGCAAACGAGTTTATAGAAGAATAAAGTTTTGAGATACCGGAAGAGTTTATTTAAGTTTACAGTAAATAGAAGAAAAGGGGAGATGAGAATATGGACACAAGTGGGATTATAGGGTTAGTTTCAGCAGTAGTAAGTGCTGCAGTTACTACTTTAGTTGGTATTATAATTAGTAGAGTAGTAAATAGAAACCTTGATAAAAGATTTAAGAAACAAGATGAGTTGGAGGAGTACCAACGCAATAAACAAAAAGAAGAGCATAAAGCAGATATAAAAGTGATAGTAAGAGAAGAGCTGATTCCAGTAAGAGCGGATATAAGAGAGGTTAAGGATACACAAGATAAATTAGAGAATCAATTAACAGATATTCAAAGGGGGACTCTATCTACACTTAAGAATGATATACTTAATAGATATTATGAGTGTGATGCTAAAGGCCATAGGACTGATTATGATTATCAAGCTGTTCATGATTCATATGAGTCATATATGAATTTAGGTGGTAATAGTTTTATATCAGACGTAATAGATAGGTTTGATAAATTACCAACTAAGGAAGAATGGGTAAAGAAACAGAAGACTAAAAGAACAAAAGCAAAGAAGATGGTAGAACCGGTTGAAGTTCAGATATAATATTGGTGAGCATTTAAAAAAATATAATTTATATATTATAGAAAATGGAATGGTAGAAATGGGTGATAATAATTATCTTCAGGAGATTTATTATCAAGAAAGACCAAGAACAAAGAAATTTAAAAAAAGTAGGGGAAAATATGAGTAAAGAATTAAAAAAAGTAGAATTAGGGAAAGTAAAAAAAGTAGAATTAGGGAAAGATGATTTTATATTAACACCTGAGGATTTGGGCTATTTAGAGATTGAAGAATTAGAAGAATATTTAGACACATTAACAGAAGCAGCTTCATCAATAACTTCAGCAGCTTATCCACCTATTATAACAAGGATAATAGAGTCAGCAAAAGTAGAACCATTTTATATTTTTTCAGTTACAGTAGATAATAAACATGTTGTTGAAGAATTAGATAAAAGATATAAAGAAAATAAACAAGAAATATTAAATGCTATTAAAGATTATAATACAAAAGTTTTTGATAATTTAGAATCCTTAGCAAATGATAAATTATATGTTAAAGTAAAGAATGGTAAATACTTTGATGAAAAAGAGAACATGGAAAAGATTCAAGGGCGTTCTTGGATTATAGGGGAAAGTATATTAGAAGCTGCGGGATTATTAGACACAATATTAACTGGTTATGGTATATTGCAAGAAGATGTTTTAACTTCTTATAAAAATAAAGATAAAACTCAAGTAGTTGATTATTCAGATATAGTAGACCCATTAAAAGGTGAGTATAATGAAGTAGAAGATAATATTTATTTTGACTATCGAGATTATGATGCTTGGGTAATAACTCCAGATAACTTTTTAAAGAAAGACACATTATCATCTAGTGAACAACAAAAACTAAATGATATCTTAGAAGGTTATTTAAAATTACCAGAAGTAGTTAAAGTTATACAACCACAAAAGGAAGTAAAGATGGAGGCAGCAAAAATATATAATCAAAAGTCAGCTGATGTTACTATAGAAGGTTTAAGATTACTGGTTGATTTATGGGAAACCCCCACACCCACAAGAACAATACAACATTGTGAAATTGTAGTATATAATGATTGGAAGTCTGGACAAGGATATCCAACATATAAAGGGAAGAGTGTATATTATAATCGCTCTTGGGAATCATTTGATTATGAGCTTGCGTTAATAGATACATTACAAAAGCTTGCAGAGGATTACAAGCAATTAGATAGTTCATTAGCATCTTTAAAGAATTATGCTAGATTAATTTATAAAACAATGAGATAAAGAATTAAAGAAAGGGAAAGTTAGATGGTAAGTAAGATTAAAGAGGCAGTAGGCGTAGTAAAGTCCTATAATAAAGAAAAGGGATACGGGTTTATTTCTTGTGATGATAATTTAGATGAAGACATTTATGTTCATTTTTCCGAGGTATTATCAGAGGAAAAGTCACTAATTCCCGGTGAAGAAGTAGAATTCAAATATAAAACTTATACTGATGAGGCTAAAGGGATAAAAGAAAAGCTAAGGGCCTACCAAGTTAGAAAGAAAGAATAAGGAGGGACTTATAAAGGAAGATGAAAAAGAAAGTCTTATTAGAGAATAAAACAAATGCTAATTTATTAGAGAGTTATATGCCAATAGCAAATAACAGCTCAGTAATTGGTTCGTTTAAAGTAAAAGGAATGATAGTTGAAGATACAATCTCCAAGAATAGAACTAAGTACCCTAAAGGTGCTTGGTTATCTGAAGGAGCTTTAGCAAAAGGGGGAAGGTTTATAGATAGAACAGGTAAATTAATTCCATCTAAGTTAATGGGTTCATTAGACCACCCGGATGATGGTCATGTAGAGATGAAGTTAAAAGAAGCTTGTGTAATATGGAATGATATTCAAAGAAACCCAGGTGGAACATGGGACGGAGAAGCTCATATCTTAAACAACGAGCATGGGAAAGCATTAAAGACAATTTTGGATTACGTTAAAGAATTTGGTGGTGGTGATATGATTGGAGTATCATCAAGGTCAGTAGGAAACGTAGAACAAAAAACGGATGAATATGGGAATTATTATGAATCAGTAATTCCAGGAACATTAGAGCTGAAGTCTTTTGACGTAGTATACGAGCCATCATTTGGAGGAGCACAAATTCTTCAAGAGTCTACTAAAGCTTTAGGAAAGCAAAAAGTATTATTTGAGAGTATTAGAGCATTAGGAGAAGAAGATGAAGAGCATAAAGAATATTATGATAATCTTGCGAAAGATTTAGAAAATAAATTTAGTAAGGAAGGGGAGAATATGAAAACAACAACTGATTTTATTAAAACTTGTCCTTTGTGTGGTAAGGAGTACAAAGGCTATCCAGCGATTTCAAGAGTAGATAACCAAACACCGATATGCCCTACTTGCGGAACCAGACAGGCTCTTGAGGGACTTGGTTTGAAACCTGACGAAATTGAAAAGATAATACTCGAAATTACAAAAGAATTTATTGTAGAAAATATTAATCAAGCTTTGCAATTTAATGGTTATGAATTAGACAAACAGGAATTAATATTATTAGATAAGGTGGTTGAAAAGCATTATGATGATATTGCTTGCTGGGGATATAAAGACTATCACTATTTCGCTAAATCAGTATCCTGGAAAAATTTTATATGTGCACTTGAACAATTTGACCTTATTGACCGAAACGATTTAGATTTTCTATCAGAGGTAATAACTAATTTAGAAGAAGCTTCTAAGATTGAGGAATTGACATCTATGTTAGAAGAGACAGCAAAAGAAGATTTGCCTGAAGGGGAAGAAGTATTAGAAGATATTACTGAAGAAGAGGCAGATAAAGCTAAGAAAGAAGACAAAGAAGATTCTAAGGAAGATGAAAAGACTGAAGAAAACGAAGAAACAGAAGAAGATGAGGATATTGAAGACAAGCCAAAGACAGTAGAAGAAAAGTTAGATGAAGTAATAGATATATTATTTATGCAAGGTGAGGAAATAACATCAATTAAAGGATTAGTAGAAGACTTAACAATGAACTATGATTTTAATGATGTTGATGAGATTGAAGTTGAAGAAGAGTTAGAAGATATTGATAATTTAGAAGACCAACCAGAAGATGAAGATTTTGAAGAAACAGAAGAAGCAGACAGTTTAGAGAGTATTTCTAGAGAAGAGCTTGAGTTATTATCTGATGAAGAATTGGAAGAAATTTTAGAATCCTTAGGGGAGTAATAAAATGGTGAAGAAGGTGGGAAATAAGATGGCGAAGAAATTAGTTTTATATTCAAATGATGATATAATTGAAATTTACGGTGGTCCTAAAGGGTTTCTTGAAGCCTGGGGTGAGCATGGGGAGTTAGAAGGTTTAACAGAAGAAGAGATTCAAGAAATTGCTGAAGAGTATCTTGAAGCAAACTATGAAGTAATTGAAGATATTTTATGGTATGATTGTGAAAGAGAATTAAAAGCAAAGAATGGTCGTGTTGTAGTTGGTGGGTATCAACACCATCACTATGCTGGCTATTTACCTCATTATGTAAATACAGATTTTTATATTTTAGAGGATAATGCTTTAAAAGCTGTTTATGATGAAAATGCAGATTTTGTAACTATTTATCAAGAAGGGGAAGCATTAAAAGTTGAAATAATTACGCATGATTATACACATATAAAAGAGATTAAATTATTAACAGACGAAGGAATTAAATTTATTAGGGATTTAAGTGAAGAATATCTATATCCAGGTTTTGAGGATTTAGAAATGTTGTTTAATAACTCTGAATATTCAAAAGATTTTTTTGATGAAGGTAGAGCTTTTCTTGCTGAAGCTAAAGAATTAGAAGATGAAGATGAGGATTTACTAGTAGAAGAGCTGAAACGAGAATTAAAAGAAATGTGTGAAAAAACAGACACTAGCATTTCTGGTATGGAGTATCTTATCAAGTATTACATGGAATCACTACATTGGACAGAAATTGAATCCATTACCTATGCAATAGGTTTATTCAAGAATGGAACAATACAACAAATTAAATCATTAAATTCAAATGATTTTCTTGCTGAAGCTAAAGAATTAGAAGATGAGGATGAGGATTTACTAGAAGAAGATGAAGAAGAAGGCGATGATGAAACAATCTATGATGACATCTCTGATGAAATGGATGAAGACGAAGAAGAAGATGACGAAGATTATGACGAATATGAAGATTTAGATGATGAAGATTATGATGAAGACGAAGATGAGGATGAAGACGAAGAAGAAGAGTTAGTAGAAGTTCCAGAAGACCAATGGGGAGAAGATTATGAAATAGACTATGAATCTTTCATTGATGTTAATGAGCAACAAGAAACATTATCATTTATAGAAACTGGTTATCTTTTGGATTTAAAAGACCCAGAAAATTTTAGTAATTTAAAAATAATTCCAGATGAGATGAAACGTTTTGATAGGCTTCATGCATATGGAACTAGAGACCAATGGTCATATAATGATACTGAAGAAGCTATAGCTGATGCTAAACAAATTGTTAATGAATTAGAGCCTTATGAATATATTGTAGTCTCAGTATTCCCAAGTTCTAAATTAAGGAAAGATACGAGTAGAAGATATATTGCACCAAAAGCATTTGAAGTAGATGGTATAAAATTTAAATACCCATATATGGCAGATTATTCAAATAAGGATAAAGTAACATTTTATGATATTGGGGATATTCCTAGAAGACAGAAGAGAGTTCAATATATAATTTATTCTTGTATGAATGATGGTCAAGGAAATATAATAGAGAACTTTATTTATAAGCAAAGACAGTATAAATCAAGACAATTGAGAAATCAGTAAACAATTTAATACATAATAAACCACTTATGTATTAGTAAGAAGTTATATATAATAAACAAAAGAGTTAATAGTTAAGTTATCTCGTTATAGTAGAGTTATAGTAGGGGGAGAAAAGAAAATTAAAAGAGGAGATGATTTAATAATATGACAAAAGAAAGAATTCGTGAAATTATCGCTGAACGTAAAGCTCAAAAAGCTAAGGAAGAAAGACTTCAAGCATTAAGAGAAGCAAGAGAAGCGAGGAATGTAAGAAACGATAAGCTTCAAGCATTAAGAGAAGCAAGACAAAATCAAGCTGTTAGACAACCTATTCAAAGAACAGCAAAAGTTCTTAATGAAAGAACATATGTTAAGAAACAAAAGACATTAGCAGAAGCAGTAGATGAAAAGATTAAGATGCTTGCTAATGGTGACGAACACGTTGAAAGAACTTATAGAGTATTAGCAGACAATATCGTAGGTTCATCACAATTAGGATTAGGGGAATCAGTATTAGAAGCTGATAAGAGATTAACAGAAGCAACACAAGCTAGTTCAGATGTATATGGAATGGGAACAAGATTAGGACTTGGAATCAATCAAATTAAAACATATTTTGATTTATTCTTTGGATATTTCCCAGACTTAATCACACCTAGATTAGCATCAGTTCAACCATTAAAAACACAAAATGGTGTAGTTCATATGTTCTCAGTAGTAGCGGGGAATAATGCAGTAGGAGTAGCAAAAGGAACAACACTAATTAGCCCATTTGAAATCAATATTAATAAAGACTATGTAACAAACGTAGCAAAATTACCAAAAGGTACACTTTCAAAAACAACTGCAAACGACGACACTTATACAACAACAATGGTTCCATGGCAACCAGCTATACCAAGAAGTTTATATATTAAGGGAGTAGACTTAACTTGGTCAAGTGATACAGCAGCAACAGGTAAACTTGGTCAAGTTAACATTGCAGTAGCAGTTACAGTAAGTACCTCTGAATATAAAGTAGTAGTAACAGGTAATGCTGCAGTTCCAGCTGAAATTGAAATGGCATACTACTATGATAATGTATTTGCACCAACAATGGTTCCAGAAATTGAAGGAGAATTAGTACCTTATGATGTTAAAGCAACTAATAAAGAAGTTAAGACTAATTACTCATTCACAGCTGGGTATGGATTCGAACAAACATTTGGATTCTCATTTGAAGAAAAGATTAGTGAAGCAGCAACATATATCTTAAAGAAAACAGTAGACTTAGAAGTAGTAGGAAAGATTATGGCAGCCGCTCCAAAGACTATTACATGGAACGCTTCACCAGCTAATACTGGGGGATTATACCCAGTTCACAAGATGTCATTAACAGATGCTTTTATTAAAGCAGCTAATGAAATCTTTGACAAATCAAAGAGAAAACGTGGTAATAAAGTAATCGTAGGAACAAACGTATTATCAATTGTTCAAAGCTTAGATGAATTTAAAGAAAATAGTAAAGCATTAGAAGCAGAAGGTGGATATTATGTAGGTGACTTAAAAGGAATGGAAATCATTGCAGTTCCAGAATTAGGTGCAGATGATTTCGCAGTTATTTACAAATCTAAGAAGGATGATTTTGATGCAGGTATCGTATTTGCACCATTTATTCCAGTAGTATCAACACCATCAGCAACACTAAGTGACTTCCTAGTTCACAAAGCATTCATGACTTCTTATGATGTAAAAGTTATTAACCCTAACTACTTCGTAAGAGGAAAAATGATTAACGATAGTTCAAAACCAATTTTCGCTTGGTCATAAGGATAGTTTAAATAAAATTTTGTATATTTAAGAAAGTCTTAGCTAAGGTTTAAATATATAAAGTAGAAAATTGAGAAGGGGTATAAAACCTCTTCTCAAGAATCTACAAATTTTAATTTGAAAATAAATACTTTATATGATAGACTTAAGGAGGAAGAAAATATGCCAAATGAAATAGATATAGCGTTTAAGAATAAACTACAAAACTATTTTCCAAGAGCTATTTGGACACCAACAGAATTGGCATATAATACAGCATATAACTTAGTAGATAATCCGACGTTAGTAATGGAATTTCCTTTTATTTCTGTTTATAGGCCAGACCCTCTTAAACCTAATGAAACACAAACATTTTCAGCTAGGAGGATAGGTTATCCTTATGCAAGTTCTTTGGAGATAGATAGTTCTACAGAGGATAAATTAGGTGTAAGGAAAGTTAATCATTATGCAAGATATATTGTAGCAGATTTAATTTATCAGATAGAGGTATATGCAAGAACACAAGAGGAAGTAGATACAATAATAAAAGAGTTGATGTTTGCTTTTAGTTTAGACCCAGTTCTTTATGTAGAACATTATGATTCAAGATTAAAAACAACTTTAAATCAAAGATATGAGATAGAGTATCATAATGGGCCAGTAGACCAAAGTGAATTTCAAGATAATGATAGGATATATCATCAAGCAATCGCTTATATAATTAAGAGTGCTAAATTATTTAATTATAAACCGATTTCTTCAATAAGTGAAGTCTTATTAGATTTAAGAGATAGCGAAAAGAATCCTGAATATTTAGTGGGTATTAAAGGTAATATTTATATAAAGAAACAGGAATTGACTGAAGGAGAATATTTAAATATAGCTGAACCAGGAGAAAATAAGGTTTATATAATAACTGATAAAAGTTATGTATACTTAAATAATAAGAAGTATGAAATAACAAAAGATAATCTTGTAATAATAGACAGAAGTAGTTTTAATAGTTTATCAGAAATAGAGGAAGATGTAATATATTTTTTAAGAAAAAATAATTAAAAGGAGTGGATTTTGAATAGATGAAAATTAAAGTTTTTAATGTCTCAAAGTATAATTTAGGAAAGCGAATTTTAAAATTAAGAAACGCTCCGGAGTATATAATGGAGGCACATCGTATAGGATTAACAAATGTAATTAACTCTTATTATCAATTAAAGAAGGGTAAGGTTCTAAATGAATCTTATATAATAGATGATAAGGATTTGGTTGAGATGCATGATTTATTTGTTAGTAGATTAAACGATGAAAATAAGGAAGAGAAAGAGTTAAAAAATATTTTGGAGGAAGCAAAGAAGAAGAACGATTTAGATTTTATGAAGTCATTTTATCAATATACAAATATGGATATTATAACTGGTAATAGGATTCCGAAGGGTGCTTCAAGATTTATTCTTCAAGATGTCATTTATGATTCAAGTAAAGACATGAAAAAATATTTTAGGAAATTGAAATAGGGGGATAAAATAGTATGTCAATTAGAATAAATATTTTGAACCAAAACTTGGATGCATTTCAAGTTATTAGTCAAAAGAGAGTTAAAGTCTTTATCCCGGATTTACCAACAGGTTATCAGATTACAGGTGAAGGGATTACATTTAGACCATTTGTTGAAGTAAAGACTATTACAGAATTAAATACATTGATTTCACCAACAGCCCCAGCCGGATATTCAACAGGTAATAAACTAGTTGCATATGATATGGTATATAATTCATTAGTAGCATTACTTAGTGAACCATCAATAGAATCATTATATTTAAGATTTAGTGGTGATAGTGGTAAGATTTGGAATGAAAGTGATGCAGAGGATGCATTACCTATTTTACCAGAAGTATATGGTTATCAATATATTTACATGTTATATAGTGGAGCTAAAGCAAAAGAATATGATGGTGGGCAACAAGTTTACGATAAATATGATAATTTTTATGAATATATCAAAGGTAATCTAGAAGGAGCTTTAAACTATAAGAAAGAATATGATAATACATTACTATATTCAAATATATATGCTCCAAAATATATTGAAGGATTAGATGAAACAATAGATTGGAAAAAGGATATTAAGGAAAAGATAAAAGAATTTACTATTACTTATTTAAACGAAAACTTAACACCAGTTGAGAAAGCTAATTTAGCAAATACATTTTTAGGGAATGTTCGTTTAGAAGATAGTTTACATTTATTCTTTGTAAATTATTTTGAAGAAGGTAACTTATTACCGTCAGCAACAGTAGCTTTAATTAAGGCAGTAAGGTTATTAAGAGATGGTAAACCATACTTATCAATTGCTGGGCAAGAAAACTTAATTTGGAATGAGCAAAGCACAGGTGAAGTAGCAATTCAATTATCAAAGAAAGAGAATGATAAACTAAGAGAAATTGGAGTTAATGTATTAGAAACAAAGAGAAACATAGGAACATATTTTACTTCTTATAATACAGCAGCACAAATATTCCCAGATAAGAGAGCAAATGTAATCGCATTAAAATTGTATTTAAAGGAAGCATTTATATTATTTTTAGACCAATTTAGACAACAACCAAATATCGCAAAGACATGGAGAATAGTTGAGAACTCATTAAAAGTTGAGATGAATAAATTATTAAATGCTGGAGCAATCAATGCAGTTGGAGTAGATTGTGGACTTGGTTCAACAATGACAAGACAAGATATATTAGAAGGTCGTTTAATCGCAAGGGTGGTATATAGACCGATAATGTTGATTGATGATATTGCATTAAATATTGTAGTAACAACAGAAGAAGTAAATGTATATTTTGATACTAACTTAGGGATAGGAGGTAGTGTATAATGTTTGAAGGGAATGGAAAAGGACTTTCTTCAAGAATATTAGCAAGACTTGGGGGATTAGGAGATATTAGAAGAGATAATAACTTTATATTAGTTATTCATGATTTAATGGAAGATAATGAATTAGAGTTAATTATTGAAAAGGTTCCAGCTCCAAGGGAAACAACACAGAAGATTGAATTACGTAGGGGAAATGATGTAATCAACTTCCCGGGTGGTATTACTCATAACCTTGGAACTATCACAGTATTAGACGTATTAAACCCAGATGAGATTGATAAGCTTTGGACTTGGTGGAGAAGCGTTTATAATCCAACAACAGGACAAATTTATAAAGCTTCAAACTTTAAAAAGAATGGGACTATTTATGAATATGCAAGTGATGGAACATGTTTAAGAATGTGGAATTTAGAGGGTTTATTCCCATTGGGTTCACCACAACATGGTGACTTTGATGCTTCAAGTAGTGGTTCTTTAAAGAGAGTTAATTTAGAGCTTTCAGTAGATGCATGTGATATTAGACCAGTATATGAAGGATTTAAGAATGTAGCTGATATTTCACAACTTAGGTTAACTGATGAGGATTCATATGATGCAGGAATTGTTTTATATGGGGGTAATGTAGATTCATACTTTATTAAATTAAAGGAAGCACAATTTAGACAATTAAGACAATTGATTAGTATATGTGAAAGGGATATAAAAGAATTAACACATAGCTCAAGCCCAAATTATAGATATTATGCTGCTTCTTTAACAACTGCTAAGAGAATTACTGAAGCTGATAAATTAACAACAATCACAGCTGCATTAGATGATTTATCTAGATGGTATTCAGTTATGTCATTATAGGTAGAGGGTGTGACACCATAATAAAAGAAATTAAGTTAAGTTAAGTTTAATAACTTAATAACTAACTCGTAACTCGGGTATTATTTAACAATGTGAATAGGATAACTTCTTAGCAGATATTGTTAAGTAATACCCTTGTTTTGTAGTTATAAATAAAAATAAGAAATTATATTTAAAATGATAAAAAAGCTGTCAAATTTGACATATAAGAGACTTTAATATTATACCCAATATTTAATCATGGGTAATAAATTAAAAAGCTTTAAAAGTTAAATTTGGTGTATAGAAAGGAAAGTTAGATGAGAAAAGTAATAAGTTTAAAGTTACCAAGTTTAGGGCAGATGGAAGGGATACCAGAAGAGATTAAATTATATGCAGCTACTGGGAAAGAAATTTCAGCTTTAATATCGTCTTTTACAGATGCATCAATTGAATGGGTAATAAACCAATTAACAGAGCCGAAGTTAAATCCAGATTTATTATGTGATGAGGATAAAGCATATATCTTAATGAAGATAAGGGAAATTACATATCTACCATTTTTAGAAATGCATTTATGTTGCCCTTTTTGTGGGGAAGTTTATGATTATCAAATAGATTTTAATATATTGAAAGTTAATTATTTGGAAGATGGTTTTTTAACCGAAGAAAAGCAAATAGGTGAAAATAGTTATTTATTCCAATTACCAGTTAAGAAAGACTATAAAGAAAGGGAAGAATATATTAAAAAGAATGGTGAAGATATAAAGCAAGCTGGGACATTGTTTTTAGCAACAAAGATAAAAACAGTCAATAAGAGAGCGTTATCTTTTTTTGATAAGGTTTTATTTATTGAAAGTCTTCCAGGGCAAGACGTAGTAGAATTATTAAAGCTAGTAAGTCCTGAATTTGGACAAGAGAGAACATTTGATGTAGTATGTAAGAATAAGAAATGTAAACGAAGTTTCAAGGGGGTGATTGGCTTAGACGCCGACTTGTTTCGTTAACATGTTATTATTATACTTAGCAAAAGATTTAGAAAGTTTAAAATCATTGCAACCAAAAGATATACAAGCATTAGAGGATTTAGCAGTATATGAGTTAAACTCATTATTAGAGAAACAATTTTATTTATCATATTTTGTGAATGTATCAAAAGAATCAACAGATAATATGACACCAATAGAATTGGATAGATGGGTAGAGTTATTGAAGAAGCAGAAGGAATTAGAGAATAGTCAAGTAGAATAATAAGAGGGGATAAATAAATGGCGAAGAAGGATTATTATAGAAAAGAAGAGAGAACAACACCACAAGTATCAACTTCTAGAAATACAACTTTATACTCAAGAAAAGCAAAGACTAATAAAGATTTATCAATTGCTTTAGGTATGGGTCAAGGTCCTGCTTTATCAGATGAAGGTCTTAGAAAAAGAATAAGTGAATTAAAAATAACTCAAGAGTCATATGATAAAATAGTTCTATTCTTAAAGTCAGCAATTAAGAATCAAAAAGAATTTAATGAAACAGTAGAGTATTTTAATGATTTGTTATATTTTAGTGAGAATGTTGACGTTAATCTTTTAAATAATCTTCAAAAGAAAAAAGAATTAAAAGAAAAAGAACTTAAGCTACAAAGTGACTTAAATAAACTAGTTAAAGAATTAGGTGTAGAGTATAAGAAGCTTGTATCTTATAATCAGGATATCTATAAGATTTCACACGATTTACAATTAGAGTCAAATATTACATGGAAGCAGTTCTCCCAAATATATAGTGAAGCATATAAGAATGCTCGTTTAATGAATGACCAAATAGGTAAGAGTTTACATACAAGTAAAGAATTGATAGCAACAGTAAGCCAATTATCTAAAGATGGTTGGAAAGATATAGACTCTTCAACATTAGTAAATATCTCTTCATCAGTATTAACACTAACAAGAACATTGGGGGTATTTCCAGCTGAGCTTAATGATACATTTAGACAAGCATATAGACAATTTGGTGATAATACTGATAGATTTATAACTACATTGGGTGATAGATTAAATGCTTTTAGTAAAACCTTTGGTATATCAGTAGGAATGCTTAGCTCAGTAGTAGCTGAAATGTCTGAGGCTACTTCCTTCTTATTAAGAAATAATATGGAAGCACAACTAAAAGCCAATGCAAGTATAATGCAAGCAACAGCGTTAGCTGGAAGAGTAGGCTTAACATCAGGAACATTTATAGCTGATTTAGCGCAAACAGCTCAACTAGGAACTGCTGAGCAGATGGCTAAGATATATCAAGGTGGAGCATTATTACAAGGGTTTAATACTGATGTATTTAGGGAACAATTGAGAGCACAAAATTATGATGAAGCAATTAAGGGATTATTTGCATCTATTAGTCAAACAATAAATGCAACACAAGAGCCTTATTTAAGAGCAGAGTATATTCAAAGAATTGGTGGAGCATTTGGATTATCCCAAGATGAGTTATTAAGAATAGCAACACATGGTGATAAATTAGAAGAATATGACCAAGATTTAAAAGACAAATTATTAAAGTCAACAGATTCAATGTTAGAAGAGTTGAAAGATTATAAAGTAGCTTGGGCTGACCGTTGGGATGCTTGGTTATCTAATACAGGTCTTTCAGAAATTATAGGTAAAACATATAATGAATTGGGACTTTATGGTTTGGGTGATAAATTAACACAGTTGACTAATATTACAAAATTAATATTAGCAGTAATTTCAATGCCTAAATTAAAAGGCGGAATATTTGGTCAAGATGCTAATGCAATGGGAGTATTACAAAAACTATATGGAGTAGATACTAATAGAGCAGCAATTGGAAAAGGACTAGGGACAGTAGCAGGATTAGGAATAGCAGCTTATAGTAATTATAAAATAGGTTCTGTCTTATCAAATCCTTATGCTTCTCAAAGTGATAGAGTATCCACAGGAATCGGGGGGACATTAGCTAGCGCCGGTGGTGGAGCATTAATTGGGGGTAAATTTGGGGGTGTTCCCGGAGCTATAATAGGTGGAGTAATTGGAGCAGGAGTTGGAATTGCTAATTCAGTAATTTCAGATAGTAAACGTCAAGAGGCTATAACAGCAATCAATAAAGATATGGAAGAGACTAGATTATCAAGAACAAGACAACAAGTTGCTTCAACAAACCCTATTATAAATGCAATAGAAGATTTAAAAAATACAATGGTGGAAGTAGTTTATGATAACACAGATAAGACAATTGCAAATGAAAATATAAATAGAGCTATAGATATAAATGAAAGAGCAAGATTAGCTATATATAGTGGGAAATAAAAATTATTAAGAATTTAAACTATTAAAGGAGAAAGTATGCCAGAAGAATTAAGAGTAGTAGATAATAAAACTTATATAGAATTAAAGTATGACCAAAGAGATTTGGATAACTTTAAACCTTATTCTTATAATCAAAAGAAGATTAAGATAAAGAATGAGGACCCCTTTAAAGATGGTATTCTTTTATATTTAGCAAATTTAAACACTATAGAGGATGATGGGATAGGAGGTTCTAGGAAAACATTTAAAAATGAAATCTCATTACATTTAATGCCAGATTCAATATCAGAGATATATACATATAATGTGGTTTCCCAATCACCATATGCTTCAATGAGACCTTATTATTTTTATACATCTGGTAGTGAAAAACAAATTAGTTTTACATTTCAATTACATACAGATATGTTAGATACGATTGGAAGAAAAGAAGGTCATTATTTTGGTAGTGATATAATTTATAAGGATTTAGATATTGATTATGGTGGATATAAAGAATTATATACAATGCTTCAAAATTATCCAGTAATTAACATGATTCTTAATATGTCAAGACCAATATATAAATATAACAATAATAACCCGGAATTATATGAGCCCTTAGTATATTTCCAATTAGGTAATCAATTTGCAGGAATAGGTTATTTAAACTCAAGCTTTAAATTTTCAAAACCATATGATGTAGAGACAGGGACATATAAGATGATAACTATTTCAATGACTATAACATATATGGAAGAATTTGATATTTATAGTCAATATCAAGCTGACTTAATGACAATGGGGGAAAAGGAATCTTGGTATAGGATTTCTTATACTGATGAAAACGTAGGGTATGCAAATCAGATATCAGAAATTGCTAAGAATTTGGGTGTTATTAAATTAGAGGAAACACCAGAATCAAGATTAAGGGATAGTATGGTTGTTGATAACTTTTTAATAAATTATTTTGAAAAAGGTAATGTAGTTCAAAATGTTATGTCATCAGAAAGATTACAAAAACTATTTAATGTAGAAAATATATTAGTTGACTTTGGACAATATTCAACAAATAGGTATATGTCGGAAATATTATCAGATTATAAGAACATAATTCAGGATAAAATATTAAATCTAGAGAATTCATTTACTTTAAGTAGTGAGGATTTACCCGAAAAATATTATTTTATAGATTCAACGGTATCAAATTTTTATTTAGATTTATATAAGTTGATTATAGAATATTTGAATATAATTGCTGGTTTAATTATTTATGAGGAACCTAGTAAAAGGAAAGAAAGGTTAGAAAAAGTATTGAGTGAATTAAAAATATTAGAAACAAAACTAATAAGTGGAAGTTCACTGAAGACATATTTATATGATAACCCTAAAACAAGTATTGGTAAGAGGACTTCAAAAAGTGCTATATTTTTAAGACATTCATTAGATAATATAATCTCATCGCTAAAAAACCAAATGCTTGGGAAAAAAGTTCAAAATAATATATGTTCAAGGGATAGTCAAATTGAATTAGAGTATACTTTTGATTTGGATAAACTTAGAAGATTTTACAATTTTATGACAACAACAAAGACAGGGAATTTTTATAAAACTAATCAAGAATTCCTAAATCATATTAAGTTAGAGACTCAAGGACAAGAGGATAATGTTATTATAATTACTGACTTAAACGGTAGAAAATTTCATTTAGCTTTAGATGAAGATATAGAATTAAAAGTAAATACAAAAAGATTATTATTTTCTGGTAATATTTCTATATCATCGGACTCTTTAAGGGAATTACAATTTTATGGGGATGATAAATGGGGTTATACAAAATATATAAAAATAAATAGTGCATTAAACCATATAAAGATGTTGGTAGGAAAACAAACAACGAATCAAAATAATGAATTATTTTTTATAGATAAAGGTAAATCAAATAAGGTTGATAATCATGAGTGGACAACAGGATTACCGGGTGAGAAGACAAAGAATATTTGTTTAGCATTATATCTTTTTATTTTAATTGATTATTTTTATTTTGATGAAGAGGATTATAATGATTTTCCAGAGGAATTTATATATCAAATTTACGAAGCAGCATATGAAGGAAACTTAAATAAACCGAATTATTTAAATAAAGCATTTAGTAGAAAAGTTGTTTTAAATGATAGGTGGTTACAATATACTAGTCACAAGGATCTTGATGCTTATTTTTCTTATAGTTATTTGTCAAACGTTAGTAATACAAAATCAGATAATCATTATTATTATAGAATTATCTCCGAAGAAGAGCAAAGCGAAGTATTTAATTTAATTCATGATTTAAAAGATAGAATAAATTTAGCTTTACAAATTTATACAAATATCTATACAACCGGGGGTATGACATCATAATATGGCAAGAATATATTTATTTGAAGTAGAAGATACTAGAGGGAAGATTCAACTAGTAGAATATAACACTCAAACAGGATTAACAAAAATAGTTAATAGAACTGGTGAACAAACTATTAACCCTAAAGATGTAGGTATTACTACTGAAATACAAAACCAACTTATAGTTAAATATGATATAGAAGATTATTTAAGAAATAATTATTTGAGATATAATAAGATTATAGAATGGGATGATACATGGACTAAATATACACCATTGAGTGAAAGACCTAATGCATATAGGGATAGACATAGACTTGATTCAATACCGCTTCAATCAAAGTTAATTCAATCTCTTATTGATAAACAAAATATAGATGATAATTTATATATTTATTTCTTAGTTGGATATAAAGATAATAATGGACAATTTCAACCAATCAAAAATTTCTTTAATGAACAAGGGAATATAAACTCTAAGAGTGGTTCTGGTTCTAATACATTTGATGGGGAAATAATGATACCAATGATACCAGATGAAATGGGGTATAATTATTCAGCTAATTTTTCTTCACAACCAGTATTAGGTAGAGTATCCCCATTACATTTTTATAGTAGTGGTAGTAGTGAAGTAGTTTCATTTAGTGTAAAATTGAATGAGGACTTAATAAACTATAAAGGACATGGTATATATGCTTCTGATAAAGAGTGGATATCATTATCGGACTATGTAGAAAACATAAGAAGAATGTCTTACCCTGTAATTGATATAGATGGTAGAAAAATATTCCCTGTAGTTTATTTTCAACTAGGTTCTTTTGTTGCAAAGGAATGCCATGTAGAAACAACAGTTTCTTGGGAGAAGCCTATAAGGGACGGAAAATATACAGTAGTTAATTTGGGGTTCACAGTAACTATAGAAACAGGGAATGAGCAATTATTATCAACATCCGAGAAGTTTGAAATAGGTGGTGAAATAGTGGAGGGACTTTCATCTACATATGGTAATATTTATTATGCAGATAAGGTTATAAGTGAGATATATGATATAGAGGGATTAACAATAAATAACCCAAATTTATTTGTATCATTAAGACAAACTCAAGAACTAGCAAAATTGGGTATAGAAGCTGATAAAAGGTTTATAGATACAGTTGCTAAGAAGTTAGATAACATTTTTAGTGCATTTAACACAAAGATGTATGGTTCTGAGTATTCAAGAATAATAACAGAATTAAAAGAGGAAGTAAGAAATCTTGCTAGTGCTAGTAAAAAATTTGAAGAAACAGCTCAATCACTTACAAGCGAAGGGACTACTATTTATATGAAATATTTAGCTGAAGTAAGTAAAGAGACTAATCCAAATAAGAAAATAAGTTTTGGTGATTGGTTATTGAAACAGGATATGTCATTTAAAACTGAATCAGGGGTGGAATATCAAGTAACAAAGAATTGGTTATTTGAATTAGACCAACACAGTATAATGAAGAAGATAGATACTTTATTAGAATATTATACCGATGACCCTGAGAGTAGAAGAAGTAAAGCAGAAATAAGAGAAGAAATATTTCAATTATTAGCAGATATAATAGAGACATATAAGATGGGGGTTGGGTATTGTGCGAGTAGTTAATTTTAATTTAATTTTACCAAATAATAAAGTTTTGGATTTAAACAACTCAGGGTTAATTCAAGCAAGGTTTAATAAGTATAAGTCAAGTGAAATGATAACTAATACTAATGTATTAACTGACTTGGAGATGAGTTTGTTTGATAAGACAGGAACTGATTTATTATTAAAATTACAACAAGAGACTGGTTCATCAAAGCTAAGGTTTAATTATGGTTTTGATATAGAGCTTAGTGATGTATATGAGATGACAATAACTAATATAGGAACTGAATATAGCCAAGGCTCAGCAATAGTAACTATAAGTGGAATAGGTAGTCAATATGGTATAAGATTTCCCGCAGAGTATTATAAAGAGGGGACATCAATTAAAAGTATTATAAAGAAATTAGCTGATAGGAATGGTTGGTTATTAACAGATGAACCAGATAACCCAAAATTAAAGACAAAATTTATTGATGATATATATGATACTATTAAATTGCCAGAGCCGTTGATTAAATTAAATACTCAAACTGATATTCAATTTATTACAGAGAAATTAAAACCAATCTTGGATGCAACAGCTGTAGAGTTATATTCACAGGATAGGAATTTAGATTTCTTTATAGTAAGTCTCCAAAATATCCCAACTAAGAGTAATACAAGGCAATTAGCATTAAAGGTTGAAAAGAATGACAAGAGGGCTACAACAAAAAGAATATGGCATTTTACATATGGATTTAGTCCTGATAGTAATATTATAAGAATCAACCAACAAATAAACCAATCATTTTTAGTGGACGGTTTAAACTTAGTAATTCCTGCGGCAGAGGGGGAAGCTTTAATATCACAATTAAAAGATAAATACGGAAATTTATATCAATCAAAATATAAAGAAAGAGTAGATAGTATTATATATTCAAAGAAGGATATAATTAGTAAATGGTTGAAAGAATTAAATTTACCAGTATTAGATATAGAGCAATTTCAAATTAACTATCAATTTGTAGACGTAGATAGTTTAGGTAATAAAACTTTAGAGCAGATAGTATTAGACCAATTACAAAATGCATTAAGTATTGTTAATACTTTACAAATAACAATAATTGGTAACAATAAAATTGAAGGTGGGGATTTGATTGATTTACAAGTAGCGACAAGAATAAAATCAACTCAAGGGAATAGGAATACATATATATTTAAAAAGAATCCTTATTTAAGTAAACGTTGGAGGATAATAGGAATTACTGAAGACATATCAGTATCGGGGGGATATACAACAACATTGAACTTAGTAAGTGATGTAAGTTCTAAAGATTTAATGGTAAGAGTTTCCTAGATTTTTTGAGGAAATATGATATAATATAATATAGGGGGAAGTAGATTGAATAATAAGATAAGCACTAGCGATATATTTACTGGTTATGTAGTTGAAGTCATAAAAAATAAGGAGGGAAAACCTACATTAGAATTGAGAGTAAGAATTCCATCAATTCATAATACTGGGTCTATAAGTAGGATTGAAGATAAGGATTTACCAATAGCAAAACCCCTGTTAATACCAACGGCTGCGGTTAATTTAGAGTTATTTGAAGATTTCATTAAGAGTATTACAAAGGTATTTATTATATTTGAAGGGGGAAATTTAAACAAACCATTGTGGTTAGGGTTTAAAGGTGAGAATGAAATTTTTGGGATGCCAGAAGAAGATGAAATTGATTTATCTAAAATCCCAGAAATTTTCTATGTGACTGAGGAAGATAATTTAGAAGAAACAAAATATAAAGTTAAATATTTTTATATCATAGAAGAATAAGGAGAGGAAAGTATGAGTAAAGAATTAAAAAAAGAAGAATTAAAAAATTTAGAAGTAGTAGAAGACACAGGATTGTGTGATGGGGAAGAAGATTGTGAAGTTGCACCAGACTGGGAAGGAATGTTTAACCGACAAGAGGAGTATATTCAAGAACTAGAAAAGAAGTTGTTAAATTCTAACAAAGCATTTGATACAGTTTATAGTCTTTTAGTAGAGGTATTAAATCATCAAGATAGTCAACTAAAAGCAAACTCTTTAGTATCTAGAGACACTTGGGGTAGACTTGATAATCTTATTAACGATTTACAAATGAAAAATAAAAAACAAAGTTTATAGTTTAGTTATGAGTTTTTTATAAAAGAAGGGGTAGATAAGAAACAATGAAAATAAAATTCACAACTGAAAGTGGAGTAACTAAATATTTAAAGCTTGGGATATCTAGTGTATTAGGACTTCAAGATATTTTAGACACGAAGTCAGATACAGACCATATTCATAGTGAGTATGCTTTAACTACCCATAATCACGACACAGTATACTCTAAACTTACACACAACCACGATAGTAGTTATGCAGATATAAGCCATAATCACGACACAGTATATTCCGGGATAGGTCATAATCATTTAATGAGTGAAGTAACAGGGTTACAAGCAGCACTTGATAATAAAGCAGCTTCAAACCACAATCACGATACAGTATATGCCGAGATAGGTCATAATCACGATACAGTATATGCGGATATAAGCCATAATCATCCAATAAGTGAAGTAACAGGTTTACAAGCAGCACTAGATAATAAAGCAGCTTCCAACCATAATCACGATACAAGTTATGCGGATATAAGCCATAATCATCCAATAAGTGAAGTAACAGGGTTACAAGCAGCACTTGATAATAAAGCAGCTTCCAACCATAATCACGATACAAGTTATGCGGATATAAGCCATAATCACGATACAAGTTATGCAGATATAGACCATAATCATTCAATAAGTGAAGTAACAGGGTTACAAGCAGCACTTGATAATAAAGCAGCTTCAAACCATAATCACGATACAAGTTATGCGGATATAAGCCATAATCACGATACAAGTTATGCAGATATAAACCATAATCATCCAATAAGTGAAGTAACAGGGTTACAAGCAGCACTTGATAATAAAGCAGCTTCAAACCACAATCATGATACAAGTTATGCAGATATAAGCCACAATCACGATACAAGTTATGCGGATATAAGCCACAATCACGATACAAGTTATGCGGATATAAGCCATAATCATCCAATAAGTGAAGTAACAGGTTTACAAGCAGCACTAGATAATAAAGCAGCTTCCAACCATAATCACGATACAAGTTATGCGGATATAAGCCATAATCACGATACAAGTTATGCGGATATAAGCCATAATCACGATACAAGTTATGCAGATATAGAACACACACACGTAGGAAGCCAAATCTATGTAAAGAGTGAAGAATTAGGAACGACGTTAAATGATTGGACGACATCTATTGAAAACGAGTTAAGCGACCTTGCAGGAATAAATCATAATCACGATACAACTTACGAACCAATTATAAGCACAAAAGGAACAGCGTTTAATAAAGATTTTGGAACAACTGCTGGAACAATAGCAGAGGGTAATCACGTTCATAGTGGAGATTATCATTTAAAACAACCTTTAGGAGTTCCTAGAGTAAACTATGGTGACCCTTTAATAACTGAGATGGCTTTGTTTGATAATGAATATACTAATAGAACTGAGTTTTTTCCGATAGATAGATTAAAGATAGAGAAGAATATAACTGGCTATAGTTGGACCGATATTACAACTACTTTTAATGAAACTAGAAGAAAACAGTTAGTAGGTGGTGATGTATATTATGGTATAAGCTTTAAAGATGAATGTGACACAACTAAGGTAAGAATTTATTTTGACGCAGCTGTTGATTATAACCCTTTAAATACCTTAGGTGATTTATATATGGGTTTAGACGCAGGATATCACCAATTTACAGCAAAGATTATAAAGAAGAAAAATGCTTCTTCAAACTGGGAATATCATACAAATAGTGAAATTCAATTAGCAACAAATGGAGATATTGCACACCTATATTTACCTTTTAGTAGTTTACTATGGCAAAATAATTATAACAATTATAGATATATAGGTGTAGAGCTAAAGATTTTTTGGGACCATAATTATGGCAGTTGGTCAAGATTTTATATATACAATCTTCAATTTTGGGGAGTAGGTGGAGGTGAAGGTAGAAAGAGAACAATATACACAACAGATGAAAATAAGAATGTTAGATTTCCAGGAGATATTTATTCTGCGAATGAAGTCTATGCAAAAAGTATAGGGGATAGTGGTAAAGAAATACCTTTACTAGAAGGTTTACACCAAGCTACTAATATAATGATGAAAATTGTAACTGGTGGGGCTTCCCAAACTGGCTATGACTTAACTATAACTACTAAAAAAGAAAGAATTTACTGGGCGGGGGGAAGTTATACAGACTACTATGATAATTTTTATTATAGGGTTAATGGTAATAGTACTTACACAGCTATTACTTATCCTGTTACTAATCAAGTAATCCCTAACGTTATAATGGTATCGTTTTATTATGATTTAGCTGAACCAGGTTATGAGGGTGGTTATCATACTATTACAGGTAATTATACTACTATTGGTGATTACTATTGGCTAGATGGACCAATTTCTATTACTTTCCAAAGCTCATATCCTTGCTTTGTTAAAGGAACTAAAATCACACTTGCTGATATGACTTATAAAAATGTGGAAGATATTACTTATGATGATGAATTACTTGTTTGGGACTTTGATAAAGGGAAATTTACTTCAGCTAAACCTATCTGGATATTAAAACCACAGAAAGCACCAGCTTACAATAAATTAGTATTTAGTGATGGTAGTGAATTAAGAACAGTAAATCAACACCGTATCTTTAATGCAGAAGAGGGTAAGTTCACATACCCTATGACAGAAGACACACCTATTGGAACAATTACTTTCAATGATAAAGGTGAACTTATAGCTTTAGTTTCAAAAGAAGTAGTTGAGGAAGAAGTAGAATACTATAACATTATTACTGATTACCACATAAACTTATTTGCTTCATCGATTCTAACTTCTTGTCGTTTATCTAATTTATACCCAATTAAAGATATGAAGTATATAAAAGATGATAGAGAACTACATAGCCCAGAGATATTTAATGAAGTTAGTCCTAAATGGGTTAGAGGACTTCGTTTACTAGAACAACCACTTGAAGTTAATAGAGAAAATGCAGTTAAGTTTGATAACTCATTGGTTGACTATGTTAAGCGATTAGAAAGCACTAAATTATAAGGGGGGAAATAAAATGATTTACATTATTGAGGGAAATACTGGTGCTGGCAAAGCTACTTTTGCTAATTCTTTAAAAGGGTTTGAAGTAAGAAAAACCAACTTAAACACTCTTGAAGAAATAAAAGAAACTTTATCAAAAATTAAAGGCGACGTTGTATTTGATAGAATGTTTGGTATAAGGTGGATTGATAAGCCAGATAAAGAAATCTTGGAATTGAATGAATACCTAAAAACTGTGCCTGATTTAGTTTGCTATAAGTTTATGGTAGATAAAGAAACAAGTTTAGAAAGATTTATTCAAAAAATAAAGGGTAGCTCTGAAAGAGAAATACATAAACAAGAAGAAGATATATTCAAAAAGAGAGTTGATAGGCAGTATGAAGGTTTTATCAGGTTGTTTTCTTTAATGGATGTATTTGTAGAAAAGGAATAATATGAAGTTTATTATAGGTTTAGTTGGTAGTGGTAAGACAACTCTATATAGAAGACTAAATGAGAATAAAATCTTAAGCGCAGTAGAGATTGAATTACCGCAGTCTTGTTTAAAAGATGAAAAATTAAAAGTAAGCTTATTTGATTTATATTATAAAAACCCTAATATAGACTGTATCATCTCGCATCCTTATGCATTACCTGAAGACTTTTGGGGTAGAATTGGGGAAAAAGATGAAGTATACTATCTAGATATCCCATTAAAACAAAGAATAAAAAGGATTAAGAAGAGAAGTAAAAAGTTGAAAGTTAAAGAAAATATATTCCCAAAAGAATTTTTAGAAAAAGAAGAAGAGGACTTTATTAAGTTTAAGAGAAATCAAAATATAGCTAAACTAAATGATATATAAAAATTATATAGAGGGGGAGAAATATAAATGAATTGACTAACCATAATAGAATGAGTCTTAATAATAAGTGTTTTATTACTTAATGTATCTCTTATTACAGGATTTATTTAATAGATTATATAGATAGTTATAGTAGTGATGAGTTAGAAAATTATTCTTGTGAAGAGATGATGAGGGCGATTGAGAATGCGAGTAAGTATTTTCAACGAACATTAGGAAATACAATACCTGACTTTTTAGAAGATATAGAGGGTATATTAGAAGAATTAAAAAAGGGAGAGTAAAAGGAATTGAGTTTTAAGGAATACGATAAAAAAGTTTTAGACAAAGAGTTAGATGATTTTTTAGGAAGTGTTATCTATGTAGCACCTAACGATACGATAGAAAACTACCAGCAAATACCAGAACCAGAACAAGAGGAATAATGCTTTATGATTAGGTGGCTAATAAGTTATTTAATAACTTTTTTCAAAGGGGGTAAAGAATGCAAAGACAAGTAGAAAGAACAGACAGAAGAAAGAAAACATTTAGAGGACGAGAAGATGATACTAATTTAGTAAATGTTAGACTATCAGTCCTTTATGATACACTTTCAACTAATAGATATAAAAGAATAGATGAGTTAGATTTAAAGGACGGTAAAACAATAAAAGCAAACTTATCGCCGGTAGATATGAAGATATTACCTTATGCTTATAACACACCTTATGTTGTTTTAAAGACTGAAGAAAATAGGTTAGATATTATAGCACATAAGATATATGGTAAAGCTTCTCTTTACTGGGTGATATGTTATGCTAACAACATTAGTGACCCATATAACGTGCCAGCTGGGACTATATTATTTCTTCCAGATTTTGCAAGCTTATATGAGTTTCCTAATCCACTTTATTAAAGAAAGGAGAGAACTGAAATGGCAGTAGGGGTAGGATATAAAAATATCTTTGATGGGAATGGTAAAATTAGGTTTATAGAAAGAGATGAGTTAATCAAAGAAGAATTAGAAATGCTTTTAACTTTTCCAAAGAACTCTCTTTTCTTCGGTAATAATATGGGGCTTGATTTGAATAAGTATTTACAGCTTTCTAATAATCAAGCAGTATTTAATTTAATCAAAAAAGATATTGAGAAAGTTTTAGAGAGTTATAGAAAAGTTAGACCAGTTAATATAGAAATGCTATTTAATCCTAATAGTGGAAATTTAACAATTAACTTAACAGTAAGTCCCATTAATTCTAATAGGCTTATTACACAAATTATTTCAATGGAAAGGTAGTGATAAAAATGAAAAAACAAAAGAAAATAAATAAATTTTTATATTATGGAGTATTATGCACTTGGGGAATAGTTAATACTTTAATAGGTTTATTAGTAGCATTATTTATGTTAATCACAGGACACAAGCCTAAACGATTTGGACCTATGATATATTTTGTAGTAAATAAAGAGTGGGGTTGGGGAGTAAACTTTTCATTTATAATGGTTATCACGAAAGATTGTGAAAACGATTTCCATGTATTATCACACGAGTATGGACACTCATTACAAAATATGATATTTGGGGTATTTCACTTATTTTTAGTAGATATTCCTTCTGCGATAAGGTATTGGTATAGAGAGTTTATGTGGTATATAGGAAAAGGAAAAGACTTACCTGACTATGATGCTATATGGTTTGAGGGGACTGCTACTAAATATGGTATGGAGTATGCAGACAGTAATTGGATATCGGGGGGAAATAATTAAAGGACAATGCAGGAATTTTATTTACTTTTTGAAAATTTTAATAATAAGAAGCAAGGTGGTTATACAACAGCAAGGGGTATTACCCCGGATCTTTGGGGAAAGTATAGAACATATCTTGAGAATATAAAAGATGTAAATGATTATAAATTATTATCAAAAATTTATAGAATGATAACACCAATATATAACGGTAAACAAGGTTGTGATAAATATGATGCATTATTTCTTTTTAATGAATTAAAGAAAATGGATGCATTTAAAAAATTTAATTTGGGTGATTGGTTAAATTATAATGAATATGATACACTTAAAGAATTAGAAGATAATTTTATAAAAGAATTTGGTATTGATAATTTTTCTTATGAAAATTTATTTACTGCTTTGGGGGAGGTTATGAGGGAATTAGTTCCTAAATATTATAACATTTCTAACCCCTTTAATAATTTTAAAAACAAAATAAGAACACAGATAAATCTAATGAATGAATTAAAAAATTATATAGGTGATTACCCATATTCATTAAGTAATTTTACAGAAGCTGTATATATTTTTATAGACCCAAGTGATTATGATAATTTATATAAAGCTTTTGAAAAATATATTAAAAGAGGACTTATGAAAGTTGACGATATTTATATAAGGGAAGCAAGGGAAAGGAATATGAGTATAAAAGATTATTTAGATAACTATAAGGGAAAATTAAAAATAAGATTAGCCTGTCATGAGCAGAGGGAAAAGAATTTAGGAATAAATATTGAATGGGATATTTCAAATAAATATTTTAGATAAGGGGAAAAGGAAATATGAGTAATATGACATTAAAAGATAAAATAAAAAATGGGCTTTCTTATACTAGTTTAACATATGAAGAAATGTTACAAGATATGTTAGGACTTTTTATAGGGGAAAACGCAATTACAACAAGGTGGAATAACTTATCAGAAACTGATATTATTACAATACTTATGTCAATATTTGCAGCTCATAGGGATATGCAAAATTATATGATAGACTATAGGACTTTAGAAAATTATATGACAACAGCTAAGGAATTTTCATCAATAGTAAGAATTGCTAAATCACATGGTTATAAGATACCATTACATAAAGCAAGTAGGATAAGATTAAAATTACCAGAAATAGATATTGATGAGACCAATGAAGCTAGAAGTACTTATAGTGTAGTTCAATTAGAGAATGGAACTATTATAAATGATATAGTAGGAATACCTTGGTTATATGAAGGACCATCAAAATATTTGGTTCCATCAAATATTTCTTTTGATAGTGAGACTGGTCAAATTACAAATGTAAAATATAAGGAGTGGTTGGAATCAAGGGGTATTCAGAACTTACTTAATATTGATGTAATAAAGGAAGCTGAATTTATCCAAGGTATTAGAAAAAGAGTAACTTTACTTTCTAAAGGATTTAATAACCAAAGCTTATCACATATATTAACAAGTAATTCTATAGCTGGGGGAACAACAACTTTATCAACATCAGTAAGTGGTGGTGGACAAATAACATTAATGGAGATAGATAACTTTTATACAGTAAGACAAGAAATCCCACAAAACTCTTACATGATAGATATAGATACAGAAGGGTTACTTTATATCAAGTTATACCCATTTCAAAATGCTATAGATGTTTTAAGTGATACTCAACAAGTTGAATTTAGTTTTATAGAGACAACAGGTATATATGATGAATTTACAGCATTTGAGATTTCAAATAAAGAAGCAAACCCAACAATGTATGTGGGAGTAGACCCTATAACAGTAAGTGGGGAAGAAGTAATATATAAAGCATTTGGAAGTGCACCATTAAATGCAGCTGATATAAAAGAAGACTATAAATACTTTAGTGTTTCAAAGGAAAATTTAATAGTAATAGATGATGTAAAAAATCATATTTTAAGAAGACAGTTAATAATACCATCTTCATATATGAGTGATGTATTAGTTGCTGATGTAGGTGGTGATACTGCAGATAAGGGTAGGAATCATATTATATTAGAAAATGGTATTATAGATACGGGGGAAATAGAAATTTATATATTATCAAGAGCTAATACAATAACATTAAATCAGGTCCAGGAATTAAAAGAAGAAATACAAGGATTAGCAGTTTCAGGTAATTTATATACGATAGTTTTATATAATAGTGATTATACAGGTTCAAAGAAAAAGGATATTACAGTTACTTTTGCATCTAGTATTTCGGATGAATCAAAATCTGATGTATTATCATATATGAATCAAGTAACAGGAATAGGTGATATAATTACTGATGATGAATTACAGGATTTAATTTATAGTCAATTTAGATATACACCGACACAGGTTAGTTTTACGTTAACAGGTTTAAAATATGATGAATTTTATAAATTTGTTTAGAGTATAGAGAAAAGGAGTTAAGATATGGATTTAGATATTTTTAAAAGTAGGATAGAGCATTTAAGTCAGGTTGAAAAAGATATGTTTGATTTCATTATAAATTCTTTCCCCGAAAATATTTTAATGGATGACTTCGGTGAATATAGAGAGGACATATTGAGTCTTTTAGTATTAATATCAAAGGCAGTGGGTAAGGGAAAAGAATTAGTAGACAATGTTGCTTTAGCTCAATCACTGGAAGAAACTATATATGCAATATATGCTAATTATGATAATGTAGTTTTAAAAAGACAATTAACTAATTTACTTATATTACAATTAGTAGATACTAATATTCCTTATTTTATGAATATGAATGAGAGTGAATTAAATTCATTATTGGATTCATTTCAAAATACTGAAGAGAATAAATCAAATAATGCAAAGTTAGTTTATTTAATCAATAGCTTAATTTCAACATCTAAAATAAATAAAGGAACTAAGAAATCCCTATCATCATTATTATCCTTGATGTTAACAACGAGATATGGTAAGACTAATTTTAGAATAGACTTTGATTATGATGAATATGAAGGAAATAGAATTTTAGTAGTAGTCCCGGAAGGAAGCACAGAGAACTGGGATGATTTATTGAAAGACCCAACATCCCCAGAAGTTTATAAAGAAATGAAGGATGAAATATTTAATTTAATTCATCAAAATAGGTCTCTTGGTTCATATTATAAATTATATAAGACACCAGAATATTATAAAGCATATTTCTATTATGAGAACAATTTACTAAGAACATTTAATATCTTTAGAGATAATGACCCAAGTGTTAGTGATATACAGGGAAGTTTAACTGTATCCGATGTGGAATTTTTGGGTGATATAGTTGAAGACTTAAGACCACAAGACCAAGGATTTGTTGGTTATTGGGCATATGGTTCTAATATCTCAGAGCAAACAATAAAGATAGAAGAGGATGGAACTGATGTTACAGTAACAGATACAGAAGGATTAACAACAACTGTTTCTAGTGATATCTCATTATATGTAAGATTACTTGGAGCATTTAGAACTATAAATTTCTATGGTGACTCCGCAACTTATTATGTTAAGAGAGGCACAAGTATAAATGGTGGTTTATATAGTGATTCTTCTTTTACAACATTAGTAGATATTCCAGAAGCTACTGGTTCTACACCAGAACATTATACTTATACTTGGACGAATAATAATCAAACACCTTTTGATTTTAATACTAAGATATATACAAATCAAAACTTTGTAGTATTATCAACTCCAAATGTATACCAAGTTAAGTTTTATGATGGTGAAACATTACTTAGCACACAGAATGTTACATATAATACGACAGTAATAGAACCAACAGGTCCTTCAAAGACTGGTTATACATTTGATGATTGGTATACAAGTTCTAGTTTTACAACAATATTTGATTTTACAACACTATATACAAAATTATCAAGTCCTACAACACTTCCTGCAAACACCGCTTGGGGTTGTGCTTTTAATCATAACGGAACAAGACTTGCAGTTGCACATTCCTCTTCATCATATATAACAATATATGACACAACTACAACACCATATACAAAATTATCAAATCCTACAACACTTCCTGCAGGCAACGCTTTTGGTTGTGCATTTAATCATGACGGAACAAGACTTGCAGTTGCACATTACTCATCACCATATATAACAATATATGACACAACTACAACACCATATACAAAATTATCAGATCCTACAACACTTCCTGCAAACAACGCTTGGGGTTGTGCATTTAATCATGACGGAACAAGACTTGCAGTTGCACATGGCTCATCACCATATATAACAATATATGACACAACTACAACACCATATACAAAATTATCAAATCCTACAACACTTCCTCCAAGCGACGCTTATGGTTGTGCATTTAATCATGACGGAACAAGACTTGCAGTTGCATATTACTTATCACCATATATAACAATATATGACACAACTACAACACCTGTTCATACAATAACTAACGTAGCATATAATAGTTTAATTTCAGACCCTAGGATAACACCAACAAGACAATATTATATATTTAAGGGTTGGAACTTTAACTTTAGCACTACAAGAATTACTCAAGATACAAATATTTATGGAACTTGGGAATTAGAGAAATATATAGTAAGATTTATGAATGGTGTTAATGTATATAGCACAGTTAGTGTAACTAGGGGAAACAAAGTAACAAGACCAACAACAGACCCTACAAAGACAGGATATACGTTTGATAAATGGAGAATAACAAGTGAAACAGGTCAAGAATTTGATTTTAACAACACTTATATTTATGGCCCAATGGATATTTACGCAAGTTACACAATTAACACATATACAGTTAAGTTCTACTCAGAAGGAGCTCTATATGAAACACAAACAGTTAATTATGGAGCTAAAGCTATTAAGCCAACAACTGACCCAACAAAGTCAAATTATCAGTTTACAAGTTGGAGAATAGGAAGTGCCTCTGGAAGTGCTTATAATTTTAATACTGCAGTTTCAAGCAATTTAAACTTATATGCTAACTTCACAATTAACACATATACAGTTAAGTTCTGGGCAAGACCAGATTTAGTATATAGCACACAAACAATAGAGCATGGGGGAGATGCAACTAATCCAGGAACTCCGAATGTAGTAGTAACAGGTTATGATTTTGATGGTTGGGATGGGACGTATACAAATGTGACTTCTAATTTAGATATTCATGCTAAATGGAAAATTAAGACATACACAGTTAAGTTTTATAATTACTCAGGAGGAACATTACTTAGCACACAAACTATAGATTATGGTAATGATGCAACAGCTCCAACACAACCTACAAGAACAGGGTATAGTTGGGAAGGTTGGGATAAAGCTTATACTAATATAACACAAGATACTAACATTTATGGAACTTGGGAAATTAACAAATATACAGTTAAGTTCTATGATTATGTTGGGGGAAGCACAACTCCACTTAAGACACAATTAGTTCCATATCAAAGTAATGCCACTCCACCTACTAATCCAACAAGACAAGGTTATATCTTTAAAGGTTGGAGTGGAACTTATACTAATATAACACAAGATACTAACATTTATGGAACTTGGGCAGTAGCGTATGAAGTAATCTTAAATGGTAATGGTGGTAAATATGGAACTGCCGATACTAAGACATTATATGTAGAGTATAACACACCAATAACAACAATTACTAATAATCCAGCAAATATACCGACAAGGGAGCATTACATATTTAATAAGTATTATGGTACTCCAGAAGTAACTACTAAACACAGTAATACTGCTGATGTTAGTATACTAGAGTTTATAAGAGAGTTTATATTAGGATTTCCAGAGACTATTAGTCAGATGGAAAGTTGGTCAAGACCTTATTGTTATTCAATAATAAGAGATAGATTATCACTTAATACAACTTTCAAAGAATATAGTATACTAAACACTTCGGGTGGAAACTGGAATATATCATTAGCTAATAGTAGTTATACAGTATATGATGGGGATAATTATAAACAAGATGGTAGTATTAGATTTTGGACTAACTCTGCAAATATAAATGCTTTAAAGAACACAAGTTATTACAATAGTTCTACAAACTCTTTAGTAATTCCAAACGGATACTATTTAGAAATAATAGCAGCATCAGATGAAACTTCCGGACCAAACTCAAATGACTTTAGATTTAGTTTTGCCGTAGAAGAATTACAAGAAATTACAGTAATTACAGAAGACATAACTTTATATGCAAACTATAAGTTTGACCCTAAAAATGTTAGCATATTAGGTAGTGCAACATATAACAGCGCAACATACCAACCATTTGAATATGTAAGTGTTAGCGGAGTAACTTCTTTAATTCCAGAAAGTATTACACCGGATTTAACAATCACTAGTAATATACCTAGTAGAGAAAAAGTTAACAAGTATTTTAAAGGAGAAAGATATTCAGGAAAGATAACTAATAACTTTATTAGCTCTAATCCAGACCTATCCGAGAGACAAAATTCTTCAGAGATTACTTATTTAATTCAAGGTGATAATATAACAAATAGGATATTAACTATAGCTCACAGTTCTTCCCTTGTTTGGAAAGATACAGGAATGTTAGGACCTGATCAAG
>Ga0255344_1000383_pt1 | contig 71545 bp, 54 predicted proteins | sample wastewater_treat_5_FD_192414 | JGI IMG/M metagenome (GOLD analysis project Ga0255344, IMG submission 192414) | Wastewater microbial communities from Lulu Island WWTP, Vancouver, Canada - plant18 | ecosystem: Engineered > WWTP > Wastewater > Unclassified | place: Canada: Vancouver, British...
CGGAGCGCCGAATTCTCCATCGACCTTTATCTTGACATCCTTGATGCGACTGCGCCTTTTCTTTTTGGAATCTGAAACTTCGGTTTTCCCCTCGGTTCTCCCTTTAAGAGTTTCGGCTTTTTTCCTTTCTTCGCGCAAGGCCTGTTCTTGTGTTTTTTTGTCTTCCTGTTCCTTGAGTCTTTCTTGTTTGGTTTTCCTTTTGGGCCTGGTATTTTGATTCAGCGCATCCAGATCAATGGTGGTAACCACCTTGATGTTGGGTTTAATAGTCCTTTTCCCCAGGGTGAATATTTCGGGCTCTTCAGATTTTTTATCCTCTTGGGCGTCTTCCTGTTCTTCGATTTTTTGAGGAGGTATTGTTTCAGGAATTTCTTCTTTTTCTTCGACAATTGTCTTCTCTTCCGTGCGGACGGTTTCCTTCTGAGGGGTGGGTTTTTCCTCTTTTTCAGCCATATCGGCTGCAGGTGTTCGGCTCACAGGAGCTTCTGCTGCCGGGGCTTTTTTTGCAGATTCCTGAACGGGGGATTCTTCTTTTTTTATTTTTTCGGCTGCTTCAGGCTCGGTTGATGCCGGGCTTGCGACAGCAGTAATAACTTCCTCAACAGTTTTTGCGGGTTTTTCTTCCTTAGGAAGGATTTCTTCCTTTTCCTCTTTTTTCGGTCCTGTTGCTTTGGGTTTAGCAACAGCATCCAGGTCTATTTTACCCAGAGTCTTGAATTGTTGTTTGCGAGTGCTTACGACAGGTTCTTCGGGAGCCTCTTGCTTAACAGGCTCAGGAGTTACCTGTTCCGTTTCTCTGATCTTGGGTTTCTCCTTTTTGGGAATTAAAAGCTCCTGCCCATCGCCAAATTCTTCGACGAGAAGCATATAGGCCTCTCCGCTGATTTTGGCGTTGGGGTTATTTTCGACCTCAAATCCCTTTTTTTGTAAAAATTCCACCAAAGTGCCGATACCCACATTCAGCTCTCTGGTTATTTTATTCAATCGAACACTCGACATAAGCAAATAATTTATTAATCTTCAAACTCTGCATGAAGTATACGCAAGACTTCATCCACAGTACTTTCCTCCAAATCGGCTTTTTCAACTAAAGTTTCTCTTGGCAAAGCCAACACATTCCGAGCAGTATCGCAACCTATGGATTTTAGGGCTTCAATAACCCATTCATCTATTTCGTCTTTGAATTCATCCAGGTAAATATCATCCTCTTCCAGTTCCTGGTCGGTTTCTCTGAAAACATCTATGGTATAATTCGTCAACATGCTGGCAAGCTTTATGTTCATGCCTCCCTTGCCAATTGCCAATGAAACTTCTTCGGGCTTGAGCCATACCTCAGCTTTTTTGTTGACTTCGTCCAGCCTGATAGAAGAAATTTTGGCTGGACTCAAGGCCCTTTGAATAAACAAACTGGTGTTTGAGGTATAGTTGATGACGTCAATATTCTCGTTGCGCAATTCACGTACTATGCCATGGATTCTGGAGCCTTTCACACCCACACAGGCTCCGACCGGATCAATACGTTCATCGTAAGACTCCACGGCGATTTTTGCTCTTTCTCCCGGAATGCGGGCTACCCTTTTGATGGTAATGAGCCCGTCATGGATTTCGGGAACTTCCAATTCAAAAAGCCTCTCAAGAAAAACAGGAGAGGTACGCGACAAAATTATCTTGGGGTCAACAGCTTTGGGATTGTTAGTCTTGTTTTCAACGCGCTCTATGACGGCACGAACCGTTTCTCCCTTACGGTAAAAATCGCTGGGTATCTGTTCACTCTTAGGTAGAATCAGTTCATTATTTTCATCGTCCAAAAGCAGAATTTCTTTTTTCCAAATCTGGTAGACTTCGGCGCTTATCAATTGTCCCACTTGTTCAATGAAACGGTTGTAGAGGCTTTCCTTTTGTAATTCCATGATTTTTGAAGCCAGGGTTTGCCGCAAATTCAAAATGGCACGACGTCCGAAGGCACTGAAATGTACCTGGTCGGTAACTTCCTCACCTACTTCGTAATCGCTTTCTATTTTACGGGCTTCTGTCAGGCTGATTTGGTGTTCGGGATCCTCGACCTGGTCGTCTTCTACTATTTCGCGATTGTGCCAAATTTCAAAGTCTCCGCTGTCCGGGTTGATAATAACATCGTAATGTTCGTCAGAGCCAAACAGTTTTGCTATGACTCCACGAAAAGATTCTACAATCACATTTATCATTGTAGAACGGTCTATGTTTTTAGACTCTTTGAATTCCGAAAAAATTTCGACCAGATTGATTCGTTCTTCTGTTTTTGCCATTGTTATCGACATTGTGTTGAAATATCTAATTAATTCTCTCGTATTTATCAGAACATTATTTTGGAACATACGGAGGCCGTTTCCGCTTGCAAATAGCACTCTTGCTGCTCAACAATTTTGGGCCTTTTGGCACCCTCGGGCTTTATTCTTCGCATAACGTTGACAGTAAATTTGTCCTCGTCACAGCTTAATAACGTACCTGAAAACTTTTGTCCGTTTTTTAGACGAACCTCAACCTCCTTGTTTATGTGCTTTTGATATTGCCTAAATACTTTAAAGGGTTGGCCTATGCCTGCCGAAGAAACTTTCAGGGCAAAATCCAGATCCTCATTGCTCAGACGGGACTCTATATGCCTGCTCAACTCTGCGCAATCGCCTATACTTACATTGCCTTGAATAGATTCAATTTCTATGACAATACTAAAATCGGGGCCGATATTGAGGTCAACCAAAAAAAAGGGCTTGTTATTAATCCACTCTTCAATGTACTGATTGATAATCTCTTTACTAATCATCCTTTTGTGTTAAGTAAAAAATGAGGGGAACTTTTGTCCCCCTCGCCTGTATCCTAACGGCCGCAAAATTACACAATATCAAGTGATTTGCAAAAAAAACGCAGATTATTTTAATCTGGAGGCTAAAAAATATACTTTTGCGCGGACTTTGATCCGAAATATTGTATGAAAAGCGTTTTTTATCCCCTTTTGATATTTTGGAGCTGTTTTACATTGTTCTGCTCTTGCTCTACCATTTCGAATATTGTAAAAAAAGAATTTGCTGAAAGGAATCCCGAAGACATCCTCCAAAACACCGCTGCCGAATACATTGTAAATTCGAGCATCGAGGGAGAAGCCGGCCGGTGGATTGCCTCACAAATGGAGATCCTAAAAATCATGCTAAGCGAACAAATAGGCGATTCTGTGATGATTCGCCAACCCGAAGAAGGCCTTTTGCTGGTTTTTGACTCCGACCGGCTTTTTAAACAAGGCCTTCAGTATGTAAATGATTCTTCCATCGAAACTTTAGAAGTACTTGCAACATCCCTGCAAGATTTTCCAAACACCAGATTGTATATCCTGGTCCATACCGACAACAGCAGTTCAGAATTCATAGCGCTTTCCTTATCGGACAAAAGAGCCAAAAACATAAAAAGAATTCTGGCGTCAAAGGGCATGAAACGCAGTCATATCACAGCCGAAGGACGAGGGTTTATGGTGCCCGTTATTTCGAACGAAAGCCCGGAAGGCCGTAAAATAAACCGCCGGGTAGAAATGGCTGTAACGGCCAACCATAAAATGATTCGCCAAGCTATAAAAAGCACTAAAACAAAAAGATAATTCAGCCGAATTGCTTACCTTTGCGCCCAATATTTTTACATGATTATTTATGAGCAAGAAAGCAATGCTGATGATTCTCGACGGTTGGGGTATAGGCAGCCGTGGGAAAGAAGACGTTATATACAACACCCCTACTCCTTACTGGGACTATCTGATAAAAAACTATCCGAACTCGCAACTTCAGGCATCGGGCGAAAACGTGGGTTTACCCGACGGTCAAATGGGCAATTCCGAAGTGGGACATCTCAACATCGGAGCCGGCAGAGTGGTTTACCAGGATTTGGTAAAAATCAATATTTCCTGCCGCGACAACAGCATTCTCGAAAATCCCGGCATCAAGGCAGCCTACGGTTACGCAAAACAATCGGGCAAGCAAATCCACTTTCTGGGCCTGGTTTCAGACGGCGGCGTACACAGCTCGCTCGATCATTTGTTTAAGCTTATTGAAATCTCCAAGCTTTACGACATAAAGAAATCCTTTGTGCATTGCTTTATGGACGGCCGGGACACCGACCCCAAAAGCGGTAAGTCGTTCATAGCCGCTCTGCAAAAGCACCTGGATCGAAACACAGGGGCCATAGCCTCTATTGTGGGCCGTTACTATGCCATGGACAGGGACAAACGCTGGGAGCGCATCAAAGAAGCCTACGATTTGCTGGTAAAGGGCAAAGGAGTGAAAGCACAAGACATGGTTCAGGCTGTTCAGGCATCGTACGATCAGGGAGTAACCGATGAATTCATAAAACCCATTGTTCATACGGATGCTCAAGGCCAACCTCTGGCCACCATTCAGGACGGCGACGTGGTGCTCTTTTTCAATTTCCGCAACGATAGAGCCAGAGAGCTCACTATAGTACTGACCCAGGAAGACATGCCACAACACGGTATGCAGACGCTCTGCCTGGAATACTACACCATGACCCCTTACGATGCCACCTTCAAGGGCATAAACGTACTTTTCGATAAGGAAAACGTCGACAATACCCTGGGTGAAATTGTGGCAAAAGCCGGCAAAAAACAACTGCGTATAGCAGAAACCGAAAAGTACGCTCATGTAACCTTCTTTTTCTCGGGCGGACGCGAAAAAGAATTCGAAAACGAAGACCGCATACTGATTCCATCGCCCAAAGTGGCCACCTACGACCTGAAACCCGAAATGAGCGTTAACGAAGTGGGTGACGCGCTGAAGCAAGCCATAGAAACCGAAAAATACGATCTGATTGTCGTAAACTATGCCAATGGCGATATGGTCGGCCACACGGGAGTCTATTCAGCCATTCAGGCCGCCGTCGTAGCTGTGGACGCCAATATTAAAAAGGTTGTTGAAGCAGCCAAAAGCAAAGACTACGAAGTAATCATAATTGCCGATCACGGCAACGCCGACAATGCCTTGAATCCCGACGGTTCTCCCAACACGGCCCATTCTCTGAATCCGGTTCCTTTTGTGTACATAAGCCGGAATAGTTCAGCCAAAGTCAGCGATGGCATACTGGCCGATGTGGCGCCCTCGCTCTGCCACATCCTGGGCATAAAACAGCCTGCGGAAATGACCGGACGCTGTCTTATACACGACTAATTACGGAGCATGCTACAAATTGATAAAACCATCGTCAGCCTCGATATAATCAATCAAACGTTTTGCTGCGACCTGAACAAATGCAAAGGCAGGTGTTGTGTGGAAGGGGTGTCGGGTGCTCCGCTGGAAGAAGACGAAATTGCCGAACTGGAAAAGGCTCTACCCGCAGTATGGGACGAACTTTCGCCCCGCGCCCGTCAACTCATTAACGAACAGGGAGTTTGTTACAAGGATGCTTCGGGCGAAACCGTTACTTCCATCGTAGACGGTAAAGATTGTGTCTTTACTTATTACGATGAAAAGGGCGTTTGTTATTGTGCTCTTGAAAAGGCCTGGAGAGAAGGTAAAAGCTCATTTATCAAACCCATCTCCTGCCACCTCTACCCCATAAGACTTTCTAAACTGACTTCCGGAGTCGTTGCTCTCAATTACCAACAATGGCATGTCTGTGTTCCCGCCCTGGCCAAAGGAAAAACTTTAGGTTTGCCGATTTATCGCTTTCTCAGGGAGCCCTTAATCCGTAAATTCGGACAGGACTGGTACGATCAGCTCTGCGAAGCCGCCAAAATGCTTGAGGATTATCCCCGGAATGTTTAATTACCGACTCCTCCCCCTTTTACGGTTATTGTTCGGATTTGTTTTTTCTCTGATTTTATCCCAGGCATAAGTGCCGGCTTTTTGCCGTTTGGAACTGTTTATATCCAACGTTTTAAACGATAAAATATGCACGCTGACCCCCAGAGCGATCAAGAGTAATAAAATTTTAAGCCAACAAATTTCCAGAAAAAAAAGAACTGCAATCAGGATGCTTATCCACAACAAAACAACCGAGAATATTTTGGTGCCCAAAGGAATCGCCTTATGCTTTCTGTAATTTTCTATATAGCACCCTAAACAGGGATGTTGCATCAGCCAGCGGTAATAACGATCGGAACCCTTATAGAAAAGAGAAGCGCTCAGCAACAAAAAAGGCGTGGTTGGTAAAAGCGGCAAAAAAACACCCAGTATCGCCAAGGCCAAAAACAAAACTCCCAGCACGTTATAGACAACTTTCATTCTTTTCCGGAATTGGAGCACAAAAGTAGTTTTTTACACCGAGTCTTTAAAATTCTGGCAGAATCCTTTATATTTGCTCTGATCTTAACTCATTTAAATCATGAAAAAACAACCGATCATACTATGTTTTTTTCTGTGGACAGCTTTGGCTGCCTTCGCACAAGAGAGAATAGACCTGCCTTTATGGCCGGATGGAGTTCCCGAAAGTAACGGCATTACTGCCGAAGAAATCAACGAAAACAATTATTTTTCCAACGTCAGTGTTCCAGCCATGTCGGTTTTCAAAGCTAATCCCGACAAAAATACGGGTGCGGCCCTGATTATTTGTCCGGGAGGAGGCTACGCCCGGCAGGCTGCCGGACACGAAGGCTTTCAGCTGACCGGCTGGCTCAACGAAAACGGCATTACCGCCATAATCCTGAAATACCGTTTGCCCAACGGACACGATTTCATACCTTCGAAAGACGCCTTGCAGGCCATCAGAATAGTGCGAAGCAAGGCCGAAGAATGGGGAATCAACCCATCCAAAATAGGTATTTCCGGCTTTTCGGCGGGCGGCCATCTGGCTTCGACCGCAGGTACTCACTTCGATTACGGCAATCCCGAAGCCGAAGATCCCATCGCCCGTCAAAGCAGCAGGCCGGATTATATGATCCTCTTCTATCCGGTTATTTCCATGAAAGAGGGTGTCACACACGTCGGTTCCAAACGCAACCTATTGGGTGACAACCCAACGAAAGAACAAATGTTGGAGTATTCCAACGAACTTAAGGTAAGCGCTGAAACACCGCCAACCTTGCTGCTGCTCAGCGACGACGACAAAGGAGTAATACCGCAAAACAGCCTTGATTTTTATGCAGCGCTAAAAAACCATAAGGTCCCCGCTGCTATGTATATTTTCCCCGAAGGGGGCCACGGCTGGGGCTACAAGGAGAACTTCCGCTATCACCATGTCTGGCGCATCCTGATGATAGAATGGATGATGCAGCAAAAGATTCTGCCCGACATGATCAGGCAACAAAATTAAAGAGCTTACCTCTCGACTCTGCCGGCCTGTATTCTTAAATGTTGAATCAGATTGTTGCCCTGCTGATCGTAAATACTAAGTGTATGATTCCCGGGCGCAGGGCTGATGCTCATTTGGTGTATCCTGCGGGTATTGCCTATCCACTCGTCGTCGAGATGCCAAAACAAAAGGACATCTGCTTTGCGGTGTACCACTTCGATTACCAACTTGCCCGGACTTCCGTCAAGCTCTCTGGGGATATACAAACTGTATGGATTACGGGGATACAATATTTCCATCTGCTTGTATTCTTTTTCTTCACCACAGCTTTCCATAAGAGGAGGCAGGCCCCGGTAAGACGGGTGAGTTTTGCGGTAAAACCACTCCATAGCCGGCGGTAACACAAAGATTGAATCACTGCGGATAAGTTCAAGCGGATAGCAGGAGGCATTCACCCTGAATTTTCCGTCTTTGGATACATGTACCAGCCGGTGATAAGGACAAAGTCCCGTCTTTAAGCCTGATGCAGGAACCATTTGCAAGGCTTTTCTAGTACAATAAACCGATGCTTTACAGCCACTTTCCATACATATTTCTTCCAGGTTCATCTCGCTGTCGGGCTGTTCAAACCAAGCTCCGCTCTGCGGTAATAAATCAAAAAGATCAAACAGGGCGGGAGCGGCCGCTCTCAAGCCTGTAAGCCCGGGACGCCCCTCACCGTCGGCATTGCCCGCCCATACGGCTACTACGTGTTCGGGAGTAGTTCCAAGGGCCCATGCGTCGCGTAAACCAAAACTGGTTCCGGTTTTCCAGGCAATCCGCCGGCTGCTTTCAAAATGCTTCCAGCCGCTACGTTCTCGGGGACGATTTACTTGTCGCAAAGCTTCCATGGTGCACCATATGGAGGATGCCGACAGTAAAGGCAAAGATTCCTCGTTTTCGGAGGCGGACTTTCGGCCTTTACTAACAGCTTTCTTCCTTTTATTAGGGAATATTTCCGGCCAAAAGCGACTGATATTTGCCTCTTGAAATGCCTTTGTACCGTTCTTTTTGTCGGGATTATTTTCTCTGAAAAGTCGTAAAGGACGGTAATCTTCCGACGAATATTCCTGAACTGATCCAAAGCGGTTTAGTACCCTTGCCAAAGAAGCATAGGCCCCGGCCAATTCGAGCAGATTGCATTCTCCTCCGCCCAGAATCAGCGACAAACCATAATGCTGGGACGGATAAACAAAAGTGGTGAAACCCAGGTTTTTCAGAACATCGAGAAAACGAGCTTCTCCAAACTGATGTAACATTTCCACAGCCGGCACATTGAGGGATTGGCTCAAGGCCTCAGAAGCCGGAACTGCCCCCTGGTAGTTAAGATCAAAATTTTTGGGGCTGAAACCCGAAAAATTCACCGGAACATCGGCAATAAGAGTATTAGGGAGAATTTCTCCCTGATGCAGCATCGAGGCGTACAAAAATGGCTTAAGAATGCTTCCGCTGCTGCGTGGGGTCTGCACGATATCCACAAAAACATCGAGTTGAGCCACCGCGCTGATGTTGCCCGCATAGGCCAGAATACTGTTTTGCTTTACATCGCAGACCAGGGCAGCCAAATTATGGATTTCGCTTTGCTCCAGTTCTTTGCTCCGCTGTTCCAGCAAAGCGATGCATTTTTCCTGTAGCGGATAATCTATGCTTGTATAGACATTTTGGCCCGGAAACTGTTTATGGGCTTTTTCCACTACATGCAGGGCCAAACCGGGCAAGGGTATAGGTGCCTGCGGCAGTGATTCGGCCAAAGCCAACTGATAACTAAGACTGTCAATGTGTTTTTTTTGATAAAGCTGCCCGAGCAAAGCATCCCTTTTTTGTTTCAATTCGGCTGCGTTTCTGCCGGGATGGATCAGAGCGGGAGCATTAGGCAAAACGGCCAAGGTTGCTGCTTCGGCCCAGGACAACTTTTGAGGCGGACGGTTAAAATAACGCCAGGAAGCAGCTGTGATACCCACCACATTGCCGCCGAAAGGAGCCACCCCGGCGTAAAGAGCCAATATTTTATCTTTGGAATAACACAATTCGAGTTTCAAAGCCATCAGAATCTCTAGGCATTTCCCGCTCAGGGTTCTGGGGGGATTATTGCGAGACATTCTGGCCACCTGCATACTCAGGGTACTTCCGCCACTTACGATGCGTCCGGCTTTGAGATTTTGAACAAGCGCCCTGCCCAGCGAAACCGGATTGACGCCCGGATGATAATAAAAATATTTATCCTCGTAAAGAATCAGAGCCTTGACGTAATTGTCGGGGATTTCTCCCTCGGGGCTAAAGCGCCACTGCCCGTCAGCGGCTATTCTTGCACCCAACAGCTCCTGATTGGCGGCATAGACCACAGTAGAGCAGGGATACTTGAATTTGGGAAGAGGAATCAGCAAAAACAATACAACAAGCAGCAGGAACAAGCCGGTAAGTATTTTCAGCCGCTTTGTTCCTTTTGAGCTTTGGTTTTTGAAACACATTCCTTATGAGTTTGCCCGGTTTTAGCGTTCTACTTTTACCTTAGCCCCGCCTTTTCTGGCATAATAAGCTTGGTCGTACATGGCTTCGCACAGCACCGGAGCCAGAATAAAGTCACCACAATAGGAGGCATTCAGTTCCAGGGTGAACACCTTTGTTTTGCCGGCTCCCAGCGAAAAATAAGTATGGACCCTGTCGTCGCGAATATCCCTGTAATCGTAGTTATTTTGATCCTCACTTGCCGACCCGGTACCAAAAAGCCTCTCGTTGATTATTTCCCAGCCGGCGGGTATCATTTGGGTCAAAGCCAGGTTATCGACAGCAAAAGCCGTCTTGTTGCTGATGCGCAACTGAACGATGAAATTAGTTCCCTGTTTTAGTTTGCTGACATTCAGCTTTTTACCTTCTTGGTCCATATAGCTGATTTCAAGGGCCAATCCCTTTTCCTGTTCCGAGGCATCCATCCCTGCTTTGACGCCCTGGTTGAAAAGGCTGGCAAAGACAGTGCCTTTACCCTTGTTCACCAAGCGCAAGTCCAGTTCAAGATCCCGGCCATGGGATAGATCCACCAAGGTAAAGGCTCCGGAAGATTGGGTTAGTAGCGGCTTCCCGTTTACATACAATTCTGTCTCCGCTTCGGAAGTCGCTGAGGTTAACAGGCAAAATTCCGACAACACGGAAAGAACAAAACCGGTGGTTTGCGTACTGTGCCGGCCTGTTCTGTTGAAATCCGTGGCTATTTTAAGAGCCAGCGGGGCGGCCTGTTCCCACTCTCCCAACAGCATCAGGCTTTGCAACAAATAACAGCGGTCACGCAAAACGGAGCCGTAAGTATAAACGCTGACGGTGCCCGGTTCGGTGTCGCGCAGGTCTATCAGTTTATAAGCGGCCTCTTTCATCCCAGAGGCAGCATAAGCAGAAGCCAGCAGCCATTTCCCCTGGTTGTTCAGGCAATCGGCCTTCATCAGCCGGTTCATAGCTGCCACCTCGGGTTCACCGGCCCTGGCAAGAACAAACAATGCATAGGCTTGAATCTGGGCCTTGTAGTCGGGTAAATATTCCCGGTAGCGGCGTACCCCGTTTGCCAGGTAGTCAAGACCGGCTCTCTTTAAATTGGAGGGTATTAAATAAGCTGCTTTTTCGGCCTCGAGCATAAAATAAGTCAGGTAGGAAGTCAGCCACAGCTCGCCCGCCGACCGTCCGGGCCAGAAGGCAAAACCTCTGTCCATGCTTTGATAACGGGGAAGTCGATCGATACAATCTTTTATGTTCTGTTCATATTCCTTGCGTTTTTCAGCGCTCAAATCCAGCAGTTTCGGCACATAAATCAAGGGGAAAACAGCCGATACAACCTGCTCGGCACATTGGTGAGGGTATTGGTTGAGGAAACTCAACTGATACTCTAAGTTTAGTGGCAATACCGACGAAATTTCGAGTCTGGCCTTATTGGTTCCGGGTACACCCAAAGCAGACAAATTCGCTTGCCAGCTTTCGCCTGCGGGCAGCATTTTAAAGACTTGTTCCGTACTGGGAGGATTGTTGTGCATAACATCCAGCTCTATGCTCTGTTGCGTTTTTTCTCTGCCGGATACTGCGCTAAGCTTTATGATGCCCAAACCGGCTTCCCCGGCTGCTTTAAGATCGAAAAAGACATCCTGTTGGCCGGGAGCATCAAAAAGAATCAGGGTATCTGCAGAACCCTGGAGTCTGCCTTCCGTTTCAAAACGTATCTCGACTTTTTTTATGGATTCATCCATGGCAAAGACCGTAAGGGGCAAATCGGCTTTCTCGCCTAAGGCCAGGGTTCTGGGTAAACTGGCATACAACATCAAAGGTTCGCTGACCCGGATGCTTTTTTCCATGCTCCCGTAACGACCCCGGCCGGCAGCAATCAGCATGGCCCGGACAGAGCCTGCGTAGGGTTTGAGCTGTATTTTATGCTCGGCTTTTTTCCCAGCCGGTAGTTTGAAAGGGCCCAAGACTTCTACGATGGGGACAAAACGGTCGGCTTTTTTCTTGGAGTAATCTATTTCCTGATCGGAGCCTCCTATGGCGTACATGCTTTCCAGCCGGCTGCCGAATGAACCCAACACCTCATTGTACATATCATAAGTTTTGGTTCCCAGGGCTTCTTTGGCGTAGAAATGAGCCCAGGGATCGGGAGTGCTGAAATTTGTCAGATCCAGCAAACCTTCGTCCACCAACGCTATGGTATAATCCATGGCTTGTTTGTTGCTTTCGCTTACCCGGATGGTATATTCTTTTTCGGGGCGGAGCTCATCGGGAATGTCCAGTACCGGATGCAATCGAGTCTGCTCATCTTCGACTCTGAACGAAGTTAGCCCAAAAAGCCTTATAGGCAGATCGTTGGCTGTTTGCGCATAGGCCTGTATCAGCATAATGTTTACATAAACATTGGGCGCCATGTCGGGCGTAGTAACAAAACGGTATTCGTTCATAGCCTCCAGATTGTCCAGCCATTCCTGATGCAGGATGCCTCTGCCGTTTTCCAGCGTAACCAGCGCCCGGGCATCCTTGCTTGCCGGAAAACTGAGACTGGCTGTTTCTCCGGTCTTATATTGATCGCGCTCAGCAACCAAAGCCAACACTTGAGCGTCGCCTTTTTGTATGCCGCTACCCCAGGGCAGACCGAAATAGATTTGCTGGCCGCAGGTATGCCCGTCCGGGGCTATAACCAACAATAAATAACAACCATAGCGCTGCGAATTGTTGCTCAGTTCGAAACTGCCTTTTCCCTTACTGGTGCTGATTTTTGTGCTGTAAACCGGTTTATGATAAGTTTGGCCGGCGTAGGAAGCCAACAGGTTACTGTTGCCTTGATACCACCAATGGTAGTCCAGGTCGTATAGCTTAACTTCTATATTGCTCAGGTCCGCCGGGTTGCCCTTTTCGTCAACACTCACTACTTCGACCCGGTGGTTTTTATCATTGTCCAGTTTTTTCCACGATGGATAGGAATAATTCATTTTAAGGCCGACAAAATGTTCGCTGGCAATAAAAGGAATACTGCGTTGATTGATACTGAAACCGCCGCCCTCGTACACTTTGGTGCTGATTCTGGCCTGCATATAACCTTCAAAGTCCCTACCAGGACCAAAAGACATAGTTACGGAAGCTTCTCCTTTGTAGTCGAGCTGGCCGTCGAACAAAGTGAATTCTTTGCTGGATTGACGAGGATAAGGGGTAGAAAAATCGAAATCCTTGTATTTTTCAAATGTGGGTGTATGGGGATGCAATACGGCGCTCACCTGAGCTTTCATATTGGCTGCCGGCGTACCGTGCAACCAGGAGGCTTTGAGTTTTGCCCAGCTTGTTTCGGATTTACTCAATACATCTTCGCTGATTTCCAGTTCAATTTTCAGGCGGTTAGGTTTTATGCTTTCCACTTGTATGCCGCGCTGAAAAATATGGGTACCGGCTTTAACCACTACTTTCCAGTTGCCGGTAGGATCGTCTTTGCTTGTCGCAAAATAGAAGGGATAAATACAGCGTTCATCCCGCAGGGTCAGTATTTTTTTTACAAATTGCCCCCGAGGATTGTAGATTTCCATATTTATGGGATGCCCTTCGGGCAATTGTTGTTCCCGGTCTTCGAGTATTAAATGCAGGTATATGCTATCGCCCGGCCGCCAAACATCGCGCTCGGCATAGAAAAAAGCCTTAATACCCTTTTCCGCTTTAATACCGTCTATATCAAAATTGGCCACAGGAATAGCGCTGCTGTTGTCCAGCTTCAAGTAAGCATATTGATTGCCTTTTTGAGCAAACAGCACAAAGGGAGCTCTTTCGGGAGTAAAACGGAAATAACCCTGTCCGTCGGTCTGAGCCCGGGTCAGGAGCTGATTCTGATAATCGTATACACTTAATTGTACTCCGGCTTCGGAGGCTGTGGTCATCAAATTACTCACGTAAATCGACATCTGTCCCTTAGCGTCCATCTTGGCTATCAATGCCAGATCGGAACAAAATACGTTGCGGTTGACAAAACGATTAGGCGAGAAATACGCCTGACTGGCCGGATTTTCGTAGTTACGCCAATCGTAATAGTAGTTGTAATAAGTATTTTCATAGCTCTGACCTGGAAACAACATTTCCTCATCTATAGGCAGATAATGATCCGTTTCTTCGGAAGCCTGTTCCTCGTAAAGCGAATAAGTTTTTCTAAAGCCCAATTCTACATTATAGATTGATCCGGGCTCCACATCGATAAAAGAAGCCAGATCCAGGCTGAAAGCATTCCAGTTGGTCAAATCTTCGGCCCCTTTGTCCTCGAGAGATATTTTTTTGGTAACAATGGTTCTTCCCACTCTGTCGAGTCCCCATTTATAAGTCTCATCGATATTGTTGTCTTGGAAGAAAGCCACTATATTGTTGGGAAAAATCTGGATAACACGAAGATCAACCGCCTTGAGTCCTACTGCAGAAAAAGGTAGAATCAGGCCTTGACTCTGAGGCATGATGACCCCTTTGCCCAACAAGCGTATGGCCGGCTTTATACGTCCGAAATTGATTATTTGGCTGTAATTTTTTTGAAGTGTTTTTCCCTGTTTATTTTCGACCGAACGGGATATATTCAGAGTAAACTCCCCCGACAAGGTATTGGAAGGATAGATTTTAAGGACGTTGTTATCGATGGTATACTTAACACTCTTTTGTTCGTCCAGGGAGACCAATCCTCTTAAATCCTGCTGCTGATTAAGCAGGTCCGAAAAAACGATTTCAAGTACCTGATCGGGGCTTTCTTTTACCTTCACCGAGCTAAGCATAAAAACATCTGTTCCCGGTATCGTAAAAGAATATTGATTGATCGAAGGTTTGTAGCTATTATCTATTGGTTTAATATTCAGTACTAATTCGCTGTTTCCTTCCGCTCTTACTATGTTTCGTATACTTAAAGTGTGGCTGAATGTTTCGGGATTATGTTCCCATTCCAAGCTTGGTGGTTCATGCGGATACCCGACAATCAGACTCTGCTCTATCTCATGGGAATCAAAACGGTCTGATGTGTTGATATATACCTCCAGAAAATAATTACCTCCCTCGTCCAGTCGTAACTCATCGTAAGATAACTTAAGTTGCTTTTTTGCAGTAAAAAAACTGAAATTCAATTTTTTATCCAGCTTTTCAGGTAACTTCAGCAAATATTCCAAATTCAAGCTTGCCTCATAATTTGTATTCCAATTTAAGGGTTTTTCGGGTTTAAAAACCAAAGTATTAGGTGATTTCCAACTACACTTTCCTTTGATTTCAGGCTTAAAGACGAAAGGATTTTGTTCAAGGTTTTTTCCCATCAATTCCTTTTCGACTATGTCTTTGGTAAATACCACAACGATAGGATCTGCCCGTCTTATCGCTCCGGAGCTGATGGCAGAAATAATGCCGGAATAGTCACTCAGGTCTTTTTCAAATTTCTTGTCTGTTCTATTCCCGCAAGCTACAGCTACAATGGCAACGAGGAGAATGAAAGCAATTTTGTTAATCTGTTTCATTTTTTCTTTTATTTTTCATGGAAAACTCACAACCACAATAATCTTGTCTGTATAAACCGTATTGTTTTGATAATTCGATAGATCGTTTGTAGCCTTCTTTCTTTTTGAAATCGGCATATAAATAATGAACACCGTATTTATTTTCGTATAGTGCCCCTAAGTCATTAATAAGTTGTGCATTTTTCAAAGGACTGATACTTAATGTTGTAGTAAAATAGTCCAGGGATTTTTCGGCCGCTTTACGGGCAGCTTCCTCCAAGCGTAAAGCATAACATATTTTGCATCGACCTCCTCCCTCTTTTTCGTTTTCTAAACCTTTTATTTTCCGGTAAAATTCGGAAGGTTCGTAATTTGCTTCTTCAATGATTGGACGAATTTTGGATTTTAATTCCTGAACAAATTTTACTAATGTCCAAAGGCGTTTATCGTATTCTTCTTTAGGAAATATATTGGGATTGTAATAATAAAGTGCAATCGTAAAATAATCGCTTAAATATTCCAACACATAGGTACTACAAGGTGTGCAGCATACATGAAGCAAAAGAGTTGGTTTTTTATTTTCAGCTTTAATTTCTTCCAGTGTTTTGTCGAGAACAAGTTGATAATTCATGGCTTGTATAAACATTTCTTTACACACAAAAGTAACTGTTTTTACTAACTTCCGCTTGGTTTTATCAAAAATCTGATATGGATACAATGTATTTTATATCTTTCAGTTGCCCATTTCGCTTAAACTCTCAAATTCAGTTATCTAATCATGGTTTTAAGAAATATGATACTCGAACTGAATATCAACGCGAACTTTTGCAGTAATTTTCTGCTTTTGATAAAGTAGAAAACTTATTTGTCAACACTAATACTATTATAAATTTGAAATTTGAATTTTAAAATAAAATAATAAATGATTATAGTCTGTTGATAGTGTCAATAATTTAATTGAAATAATCTTATTAACAATAGAGCGAAGTTATAAAGATCTAATCAAATACTTATTAACAATGTAAATAATTGAACTTAAATCAAATAATAGATTTATCAACATAATAAGCCCGATCTTGTTATTTTACCTGTCAAAAACAGACGTTGTTCAAAACCAAATTTTGTTTGTTGAAAACTAATTTATAAATAAAGGATTTATAATTTGCAAAATTGAGCAATTCGATTACCCGGACGATTTTTGATAAAACAAAATTTATTTATCAAAAGCTATCCATAATTATTGACAAGATTTCGACAGATATCGTATTTTTGCAATTGCATCGAAACAACCAGAGTCCGTGTCAAACAATATTTCCAATACACCCCTGATGAAACAGTATTTTAGTATCAAGGCTAAATACCCTGATGCTGTTTTATTGTTTAGAGTGGGTGATTTTTACGAAACCTATGGAAAAGATGCTATACTGGCCGCCGAAATACTTAATATAGCCCTCACCTTCAAAACTGCCGGTAAGACAGGAAAAATTGAAATGGCCGGTTTTCCATTTCATGCATTGGATACTTATTTGCCTAAATTGGTAAAGGCAGGCAAAAGAGTGGCTATTTGTGATCAACTCGAAGATCCTAAAAAGACTAAAACCTTGGTTAAAAGGGGTGTTACTGAATTAGTAACACCCGGAGTTTCTACCAACGACGCCGTATTGGATCACGGTGAAAACAATTTTCTGGCGGCTTTACATCTGGATCAAAAAAGAGCAGGTGTGGCCTTCTTGGATATATCAACCGGCGAATTTATTACAGCTGAAGGCAGTTTTGAGTACGTTGACAAATTATTGAGTTCTTTCAATCCCAAAGAAATTTTGTACGAACGAAGCAAACGCTCTCTCTTTCAAGATACTTTTCATTACAATGGTCCCAGCTTTGAGATGGAAGATTGGGTTTATACCGACGATTCTGCACAAAGGCGCTTATTGAAGCAATTTCAAACTGTTAGTCTTAAGGGTTTTGGTATTCAAAACATGCCTTTAGCCATAATAGCCTCGGCATCGGTGCTTTATTATATGGATATGACCCAACACCTACAATTGGGACATATACAGCAAATTTCCCGTATTGACGAAGATAATTATGTACGTTTAGACCGGTATACTATACGTAATCTTGAATTATGCAATACCATCAATCAGGAAGGCAAAAGCCTGCTGGAAATTCTGGACAAAACCTGCACACCCATGGGAAAACGCCAGCTGAGACGCTGGGTATTATTTCCTCTGAAAGACATAAAAGCAATTGAAGCCAGACAAGAGGTGGTGGAATTTTTCATGAACAATAAAGAAATTCATCAATATGTAAAAGAGCGTCTGAGTCTGGTAGGCGACCTGGAACGTATAGTGTCCAAAGTGGCTGTGGGTAGAGTCTCACCCAGAGAAGTCGTGCATCTGAAAAACGCCTTGATGTCGGTGGCCGACATTAAGCAGTATCTCAATTCTCAGTCTTTGGAAATCACACCGCCATTGATGTCGATGATTCAGGCTGTGGACACTTGTGAGGACCTCTGTCTGCGCATTACAACCGAACTGGTCGAAAATCCTCCCATAGCCCTGAACCGGGGCGAGGTAATACGTGCCGGAGTAAATGAAGAACTGGACCAATTACGAAATTTGTCTACATCGGGCAAAGAATACCTACAAAGACTGCAGGAAAGAGAAAGTCAAAAAACTGGCATAAGCAGTTTAAAAGTCAGTTTTAATAATGTGTTCGGCTACTATATGGAGGTACGCAACGTGCACAAGGACAAAGTGCCCGAAAACTGGATACGCAAGCAAACATTAGTCAGTGCAGAACGGTATATTACCCCGGAGCTTAAAGAATACGAAGAAAAAATCCTCGGAGCCGAAGAGCGCATATCTCAGATAGAAAGCGATATTTTCAATGCCCTGGTCCTGGATTTAGTCAGTTTTGTAAGCATTATTCAAAACAATGCCGTCCAGCTTTCCCAACTCGATTGTTTGCTTTCTTTTGCCGAAGTTTCGAGCCTAAACAATTACCATAAACCTCAATTAAGCGATTCCGACGAAATCAATATTAAAGCCGGACGCCATCCCGTCATCGAAAAACAACTGCCCGATGGTGAAATTTACATAAGTAACGACGTGTTTATGGACAACAAAAGCGAGCAGATTCTAATTATAACCGGTCCGAATATGGCCGGAAAATCGGCCTTGATACGACAGACAGCCCTGATTGTAATTATGGCACAGACGGGTTGTTTTGTCCCGGCAGACGAAGCTCAAATAGGATTGGTCGACAAGGTTTTCACCAGGGTAGGGGCCTCCGATAATCTTTCGCTGGGCGAATCTACTTTTATGGTAGAAATGCTCGAAGCCGCCGATATTTTGAACAACATTACCCCGCGCAGCCTGGTGCTTTTCGATGAATTAGGTCGGGGAACCAGCACCTACGACGGCATTTCCATAGCATGGGCTATAGTGGAATACATTCACGAACAGCCCAAAGCCAGGGCAAAAACACTCTTTGCTACCCATTATCACGAATTGAACGAGATGGAAAAAACCTTTCCTCGCATCCGCAATTACCACATTTCGGTAAAAGAAGCAGACAATAAGGTGATTTTTCTTCGTAAAATGCGTCGCGGCGGCAGCGAACACAGCTTTGGTATACATGTGGCCAAGATGGCCGGTATGCCGCCCAGTATAGTAAACAGAGCCAATCAAATACTGCAGGAATTCGAAACAAGCCAACAGGGGAAAGTGCCGGCTAAGCCGGTTTCCAGACTAGCCGAAACCCGGGAGGGTTTGCAGTTGAGTTTCTTTCAGTTGGACGATCCGGTACTTTCGCAGGTAAGGGACGAAATTCTCAAAGTGAATATAAACAACCTGACTCCTATTGAGGCACTCAATAAATTAAACGAGATAAAAAAGATAGTCAAGGGCAGGGGATAATAAGCCTATACATTGAAACGGAAATATATAACATCGCCGTCTTGCACTACGTAGTCTTTGCCTTCTACGTGCATTTTGCCGGCCTCTTTTACGGCCTGTTCCGATCCAAAGCGGATAAAATCCTCGTATTTGATGACTTCTGCACGAATAAAACCTTTTTCAAAATCACTATGGACTATACCTGCGCAGACAGGAGCTTTGCTGCCGGTCTTAAAAGGCCAGGCCCGGACTTCGAGAGGACCGGCGGTTAAAAACACACTAAGGTTCAACAATTTATAAGCAGCTTTAATCAGGCGGTTCACGCCGGATTCCTTTAGTCCCAGCTCTTGCAAAAATAAGCCACGTTCTTCGGCGTCTTCGAATTCGGCAATTTCCGATTCAATTTTAGCGGCCACCACCAGCAGTTCCGAGCCTTCTTCTTGAATGGCCTCGCGGACCATATCCACATAGCGATTGCCTTTGAGGATGGATGCTTCGTCAACGTTACAGAGGTAAAGCACAGGTTTGTTGGTCAACAAAAACAGGTCGTGGGCAATTTTTTGCTCGTCTTTGGTGTCGAATTGTACTGTGCGGGCCGACTTGCCCTGTTCCAGCGCCAGCTTGTAACGCAGTAGCACTTCGTAAGCTACTTTGGCTTGCTTGTCGCCTCCGGTCTGGGCTTGCTTCTGAACTTTGTTGATGCGACTGTCGATGGTTTCCAGGTCTTTGATTTGCAATTCGTAGTCGATGATTTCCTTGTCCCTGACGGGATCTATTGCTCCGTTTACGTGAGCAATATTGCTGTCGTCGAAGCAGCGTAGCACGTGTATGATGGCATCGGTTTGGCGAATATTGCCCAGAAATTTGTTTCCCAGGCCTTCTCCTTTGCTGGCTCCTTTGACCAGTCCGGCAATATCGACAATCTCGACGGTAGTGGGTACTACTCGCTTGGGATTGACCAATTTGGCCAGTTCGTTCAAACGTTCATCGGGTACTGTGATAACACCAACGTTGGGTTCAATAGTACAAAAGGGAAAATTGGCCGCCTGAGCTTTAGTATTGGACAGACAATTGAAGAGAGTGGATTTACCCACGTTGGGCAACCCTATAATGCCGCATTGAAGTGCCATAAATTCGAAGTAAAAGAGGTCGCGAAAGTACAAAAAACATCAATGCGCTTCAAGCCAATTTTTACCCACGCCAATTTCGGCCTTGATGGGCACTTTGAACGAAGCCGCATTTTCCATTTCGTAAATAATTATTTTTTTAACTTGTTCCAGTTCTTCCTCGGGCACGATGAAATCGAGTTCGTCGTGCACTTGCAGAATCATTTTTGTCTTTAGCTGAGCCGATTCAAAGGCCTGATAGATTTTGACCATGGCAATTTTGATCAGGTCGGCGGCCGTGCCTTGAATAGGCGCATTGATGGCGTTCCGTTCGGCATAGGACCTGACAACGGCATTGCGAGATTGTATGTCGGGCAGGTAACGTTTGCGATGAAAGACCGTTTCTACCCAATTGTTTTCACGGGCTATCTGCACAGAATGATCCATATAGGCCTTGATTTTGGGATAGGTTTCAAAATAGTCTTCGATCAACTTTTTGGCTTCTGCACGTGAAACACCCATTCTTTCTGCCAGACCGAAGGTTGAAATACCGTATATAATCCCGAAATTGGCGGTTTTGGCCTTACGGCGCATATCCTGGTCGACGTCCTCTATGGGAAGCTTAAATATCCTGGCTGCCGTGGCCGCGTGAATGTCCTGGTCCAGTCTGAAAGCCTCTATCATATTCTCGTCTTCGCTCAGGTGAGCCATTACGCGCAATTCAATCTGGGAATAGTCGGCCGACAAAAAGAACTCTCCGGGACCAGCCGAAAAAGCTCTGCGAATTTCTCTTCCCTTATCGTCGCGAATGGGGATGTTTTGCAGGTTGGGATTGCTGGAACTCAGTCTGCCGGTGGCTGTTACGGCCTGGTTAAAACTGGTATGGATTTTTCCTGTTTTGGGGTTGATGAGCAGGGGTAGGGCATCGATGTAGGTGCTGAGTAGCTTTTTTAAACCCCGGTAGCTCAATATTTTACTTACAATAGGATGTTTGCTTCTCAAGGTTTCCAATACTTCTTCGGAGGTGGAATACTGGCCTGTTTTAGTGCGTTTTGCTTTCTCCACAATACGCAAGCGTTCGAACAACACATCCCCGACCTGCTTGGCAGAGTTGACATTAAAAGTTGTTCCTGCCAGATCGTAAATTTCTTGCTCAATACCGTTCAATTCTTTGGTAAGCAGCACCGAAGAGCTTTTGAGTGCTTCTGTATCTATATACACTCCGCTGTTTTCCATGTCAGCGAGCACGTAGATGAGTGGCGCTTCAATTTCGTAATACAAGTTGTTTAGCCCCTCTTGTTCTATCTCCGTTTCCAGCTTGCTTTTGAGTTGCAAATACAGATCTGCCTGCTCGCAAATGAACTCGGCCGCCATCTTCACATTCAGATCCTGTTCCGCGCTGAGATTCTGTTTCGCGCTGAGATTCTGTTCCGCGCTAAGACTTTGTTCCACCTCGAGGTCCTGTTCCACCCTGAGGCTCTGTTCCGCATCCAGATCTTGCGACTCACCCTGTTTTTTCGCTTTTAGCTCCGGCAAGCCCTCTTTGATAAGGCATTGGTAGTTGAGGTAGCTTTTGGACAAAAAATCAAGATCGTGTCTTAATTCGGGTTGAATAAGATAATGCGCAATAAGGATGTCGAAAAGGGGCCCCGCCAATAAAAGTTCATAATTGCGCAAGAGCAATATTTCGTTCTTTAAATCGTAGCCAATTTTAAGGCTGCGCTTGTTTTCAAAAAGCGGCTTGAAAGAATTCAACAATTCCTTGCATTTTTTTCTGTTGTCGGGGCAGGGCAGGTAGTAGGCTTTGTTTTTTTCTTTTGAAAAGGCAATTCCGGTCAGCTGAGCATTCATTGCCTCTGTTCCCTGTTTTTTTGTGCTAAAAGCAAAAAAATCCGACTCGGAAAATTCTTTCATAAAAACCCCAATATCCTTCTCATTATCAAGAATATGGTAATGGTGAGCTGTGTTTTTTAAGCTGCTGAGAATCGATTCTGGCAACGAATCTGTAGACTCGTCTGGATTTATTGCCGACAAATTGTTCGAAAACAAGTCGTTTCCCACAATATTTTGCTGAGTCTTGATTTTTGTTGGTAATGACGAAGGACCAACAGCATTACCCTGTTCGTCCCAAAGTGAAGTTTGTAAATTTAATCCGGCAGGTTTTTTTTTGCTTGCTCCCGGTTGGGAAGCTTCCACAAAAATCGGAGTAAATAATTTTTTTTCTCCCTCGGGGCGACCTGCCGGTTTTTTTTCAGAGCCAGCGTAAGAATTGCTGGCGCTGATTCTTTTCATAAGCGTCCGAAATTCCAACTGCTCAAAAATGTTCATTATTTTTTTTTCGTCGCGTGGCACCATCCGAAATTCTTCTTCGACAAATTCGATAGGGACGTCCCGTTTGATGGTAGCCAGAAAACGGGAAAAAAGAATTTGTTCACGATTCTTTTCCACTTTTTCTTTAACCGAGCCTTTCAATTTGTCGGTATTATTAAGTAAAGTGTCAATATCTCCGAATTCAGCGATTAATTTTTGGGCGGTCACTATGCCGATACCCGGACAGCCCGGAATGTTGTCGGATGTATCGCCCATCAGGCTCAAGAGGTCGATAATCTGACAGGGGTGTTTCAGACCGAATTTTTTATTCACTTCCTCTATGCCCATCACTTCAAATTCCGAGGAGCCGTAGCGTGGCCTGTAAATAAAGGAGTGTTCCGAAACCAACTGTCCGAAATCTTTGTCCGGGGTCATCATATAGGTCTTAAAGCCATCTTTTTCAGCCTTGAGCGATAAGGTGCCTATAACATCGTCGGCTTCAAAACCCTCTACTTCGAGGATTGGGATACGATAGGCCTTTAGTATTTCTTTTATGTAGGGGATAGACCAGATGATGGTCTCCGGTGTTTTTTCGCGCTGCGCTTTATAGGCCTCGAAGGCCGTATGCCTGAAAGTAGGACCGGGAGGATCGAATGCCACCGCCAGATGCGATGGGTTTTCTCTTTTGAGCAGATCCTCAAGGGTGTTAATAAAACCAAAAATCGCAGAGGTGTTTTCACCCTTTGAATTGATACGAGGATTTTTAATAAATGCATAATACGACCTGTAAATCAATGCATAAGCGTCGAGTAAAAAAAGTCTTTTCGATGTTGACATAGTAAAAATGAAGAAATTGGCCTGTAAAGGTATAAAATATAGCATGAAATAGCTTAAAACAGGAAACTTGTTTTTAAACAGCGCTTATGTGAATGACAGGAATTATCCTTAAATTTGCAGCTTAATTAATTAACTATGATTGACCTGATTCGACGGCCCATCCATAAGGAGTTTCTTCTCTATCAGGAAACATACAAGAAAGCCCTGGAACCTGAAAACCCTATATTGTCGGAAGTAGTACAGTATTTAAACGGATCGCTGGGAAAAGAAATACGTCCGACTGTACTTTTGCTTTCATCGGCAATGTTTGGTCCGGTAGAACAGACTTCGATCAATATTGCTGCATCTTTGCAAATTTTGCACACTGCCAGCCTCTTACACGATGATGTGATAGATGAAACTTACCAACGCAGATCAAAGAACTCTATAAATGCCATTTGGAAAAATAAGGTGGCCATTTTATCAGGCGATTATTATTTAACCAAAGTAATTGAAATTGCCGCCCTAACGGGTCGACTGGATATTATAACAGAAATTGGAAAGTTGGGAGCCAGTCTGGCCGATGGCGAGTTAGTACAACTTCATGTTAGTCAGCAGCAAAATCCTACAGAAGCAATTTACTTTGATATAATTAATAAAAAAACGGCTCAGCTTTTTGCCTTTTGTGCAAAAGCAGGAGCCATGGCTTCTTCTGCAAAACCGGAAGCGATCAACCGGTTGGCCTTGTTTGGAGAGTATTTGGGTATTATTTTTCAACTAAAAGACGATTCATTCGACTATATTTTACCCGGTCAATCCGGAGAAATACCCGGAAAACCGGTTGCGAACGATTTAAAAGAGGGAAAAGTAACGTTACCCTTAATCTATGCCCTGGGACATAGCGATGAAAAGAAATCCCGTCCATATCGCGAAATTATGGCTAAACGTCATTTTACAAAGTACAATGTTCGTCGTATGTACCGCTTTGCCATCGAGTCAGGAGGTTTGGATTACTTATCAAAAAAAATGGAAGAATATAAACAGAAAGCCGAAAAAATACTCGCTGAATTTCCTCCATCAGATGCTAAAGACTCCTTGAATTTATGCTTGGAATATGCGGCGAATCGCTGTATTTAAACTCACAACCCACAACATTATCTGCTCAAAATCAGGAGGTTATAAGGCCTCCTTCTACGCATATAATTTTTTGTTTTCCTGATGTCTGCTTTTGTCTCGTAGGTTTTTTTTCTTTATGTTTTCAGCAAAGGCTTGTTCTAAATCAATTCCGGTTTGATTAGCCAGACAAATCAAAACCCACAAGACATCGGCCAATTCATCGCTAAGTTTCGCTGTGTTTTCGTTCGGTTTTTTAGATTGTTCGCCATACTCCCGGGCAATGATTCTGGCAACTTCTCCCACTTCTTCGCACAATAAGGCCATATTGGTCAATTCGTTGAAGTAACGGACCCCGTATTGTTTAATCCAAGCGTCTACCTGAATTTGTGCATCCTTCAAAGTCATTATTATCTGTTTTTAGAATCTAGCAAAATAGTTACAGGGCCGTCGTTGATAAGTTCAACCAACATATGGGCGCCAAACACTCCCTGTTCGGTTTTTTTGTTTAATATTTTTTCGCAAAAGGAACAGAAGTCTTCATACATAGCTTTTGCTTTCTCGGGTTTAGCCGCTTTGATATACGAAGGCCGATGTCCCTTTTGTGTGTTTGCGCACAAAGTAAACTGGCTTACAACCAATAACCGACCTCCATCTTGCATGATGGAAAGATTCATAACTCCCTTTTCATCGTTGAAGATCCTAAGATGACAAATTTTTTCTGCCATCCAGATCAGGTCATCTGGCCCATCGTTATCTTCAATTCCGATTAATACAAGCAAGCCCTTGTCGATACTACCACATAGTTGTTTATTTACAGAAACAGAGGCCCTTCTTACTCTTTGTACAACTGTTTTCATTTCGATTTAAAGTAATTTATTATGTTATTGGCTTTAGACTTTCCCACTATTTTTTCCAATTCATTGCTATCGGCTTCCCGTATTTTTTTCAAACTTTTGAAATGCTCCAGTAGCAGATTTTTTGTGACCTTACCAATGCCTGGAATTTCATCCAGTTCCGATTTTATCTGAACTTTGCTTCTGAGTTTACGGTGAAAAGTTATTCCAAAACGATGTGCTTCATCCCTTATTTGTTGTATTAATTTCAAACTTTCTGAATTTTTGTTCAAATATAACGGAGTAGGATCGTTTGGAAAGTAAATTTCTTCAAGTCGTTTTGCAATGCCAATTAGTCTGATTGATTGTATTTTACTAAGAATTTTTTCGTCGATGTTTTCTTTTTTACAAAGCTCAATGATGTGTCTATGAGCCTCCACTGCTGAACTCAATTGCCCCTTTCCGCCGTCCACAATGACCAATTGTGGTATCCCTTGTTCTTCTCTGGCCTGGCGCATATACCTGCGAGTAATGATTTCTTTCATTGATGCAAAATCATCTATTCCGGGAACAGTTTTAATATTAAAATGCCTGTAATCCTTTTTTGATGCTTTCCCCTTTTTAAAAACAACACAAGAAGCCACAGGGCTGCTGCCCTGAATATTTGAATTATCAAAACATTCGATGTGAACGGGAAGTTCTGAAAGCTGCAGGTCTTTTTTTAGCGTTTGTAATATTCGGGTGCTTCGTTGTTCCGGATTTAATTTTTCTTCTTGTTTGAGCAGATCCATCTTATATTGACGAACGTTGTTTTTTGATAAATCAAGCAGCTTTTTCCGATCACCCCGCTTGGGGACATGAAATTTAACATTATCCAATTCCATCGAGGGAATAAAGGGCACCACAACTTCCTTACTTTCGCTTTTGAACCGACTCCGCATCTCATAAATACCACTTGCAAGCAGAGATTCTTTGTCCTCTTCTATTTTTTTCCTGTATTCAAAGGTGTAAGTCTGTACAATACAGCCATTATGAACGTGAAGGTAATTTATAAAGGCAGCATTCTCTGTTTCATCCCAGCTAAAGACATCTAATTCGCGTATGTTGGAATTTACTATATAAGATTTACTGCGGTATGAATCCAACAACTCCATTTTGTTTTTACAGTTCTGTGCCTCTTCAAATCGTAAAGCTTCTGCATGTTCTTTGATTTCCTTTTTTAATATCTCCTCCACTGTTTCAAGGTTGCCTTTGAGAATATGCCGAATCTCATCAATGTTTTTGTTGTAATCGGCTTCGGACTGTAGCCCAACACAGGGACCCTGGCATTTTTTGATATGGTAATCGAGGCAAACTCGATATTTCCCCGACGAGATTTTTTTCTCAGATAAATCCAGTGAACAGCTTCGTAATGGATGTAGTTTGCCAATTAAATCCAGAATGGCTTTGACCATGGGTACAGAACTGTACGGACCAAAATACTCTGACCCGTCTTTTAGGATTCTTCGAGTCTGGAAAACTCTGGGGAAACATTCGTTTTTGATGCAAATACTGGGGTAAGTTTTGTCGTCTTTCAGCAAAACATTGTACCTGGGTTGGTGTTCTTTTATCAGGTTGTTTTCGAGCAAAAGAGCGTCTTGTTCGTTTTCGACCACAGTATAGCGAATATCTCTGATCCTTTTGACTAAAATGGCCGTTTTTGGAGAATCGTTGTGATTCTTATTAAAATACGAGAGGACTCTTTTTTTTAAATTCTTTGCCTTGCCCACATAAATGATGCGGCCCTCTTCTCCCAAGTACTGATAAATGCCGGGGAGTTCGGGCAGCCCGCTTAATATTTGGTTTATATGTGACGAAGGCGTTTGCATCGGCTTAAATGTTTCACGTGGAACAAATCGGGCTTATCTCCCCAGCAAAACCAGCAAAATACTGATGTCGCTGGGAGAGATTCCCGGAATACGGCTGGCCTGACCTAAAGTCTCGGGCTGTATTTTATCTAATTTTTGTCTTGCTTCGAACGATAGGGAATGTATGCTTAAATAGTCGAATTTATCTTTGATTCGAATATTGTCGAGCCTTTGCGTTTTTTCTGCCTGTAACTGTTCGCGTTCAATATAACCCTGGTACTTGATTTGGATTTCGGCCGCTTCGACTATTTCGTCCCGGCGATTGGGGATCTGCTCAATTCTTCTTTTGAGTGCGGGAATATGTTCTTGCAAAATATCAAAAGACAATTGTGGGCGCAAAATCAGATCGCTCAGGCGGACTCCTTGCTTAAGGGGAGCTGTATCGAGACTCTCCAAGGCGGTGTTTATATATTTAGCCTTAATGGAATACTGCCGGGCAAACTGCAGCAGGCTCTCAATTTCTTTTTGTTTTTCTTTCCAAAGATTCAGGCGTTCGGTTGTAGCCAGCCCCAGGGCATACGATTTTTCAGTTAGACGAGCGTCGGCATCGTCTTGTCTTAACAATATGCGGTACTCGGCTCTGGAAGTAAACATGCGGTAGGGTTCGTCTACCCCCTTGTTGATTAAATCGTCAATAAGAACGCCAATATAGGCTTCGTCTCTGTTTAATACGAATTCTTGGCCTCCGTGGCAAAAAATATGTGCGTTGACTCCAGCCACCAAGCCTTGACCGGCTGCTTCCTCGTAGCCGGTGGTGCCGTTGATCTGGCCGGCAAAAAATAAACCGGGGATCAACTTGGTCTCCAGAGTGGCTTTGAGTTGGACCGGATCAAAGTAGTCGTATTCTATGGCATAGCCCGGACGGTAAATATGGACTTGTTCAAAGCCGGAAACTTCCCTAAGCGCTTTTAGTTGGGTTTCCAAGGGCAGGGAAGAGGAAAAACCATTCAGGTAGTATTCCTGGGTATCCTCTCCTTCCGGCTCCAAAAACATCTGGTGTTGATCCCTATCGCTGAAATTAACGATTTTGGTTTCAATACTGGGGCAATAGCGGGGCCCTATGCTTTGAATTTGTCCGTTGTACATGGGCGAGAGTTCCAGGTCTTCTCTCAGAAGTTCGTGTACACGCTCGTTAGTAAAGCAGATCCAACAGCTGCGTTGTTTTAGTTTCCTTGGTGTGAAGTCGAGGTAAGAAAATTTATGAAAATCGTTTTCCCCCTTTTGTTCGCTTAGCTTGCTAAAATCTACCGTTCTTGCGTCCACACGCACCGGAGTGCCGGTTTTCATTCTGCCGTAGCTGAATCCCAGTTCTCTCAGTTGTTCAGTTAAACCAACGGAGGCTCTTTCTGAAATCCGGCCTCCTTTAATTTGATTTTGTCCGATGTGTATCAATCCGTTTAGAAAAGTACCGTTGGTAAGTATGACACTTTTGGCTCTGAAAATTACGTTGAGTTCCGTTTTTACCCCTTTTACGGTACCATTTTCTATCAATAATTCATTAACCGTATCCTGCCAAAGGAATAGATTGTCGGTATTTTCTACAACTTGTCGCCATGCCTGAATAAATTGCTGCCGGTCGTTTTGTGAGCGTGGACTCCACATGGCAGGGCCTTTGGATCTATTGAGCATCCGAAACTGAATGGCTGTTTTGTCGCTAACGATGCCTGTATAGCCTCCAAGCGCATCTATTTCTCTGATAATCTGGCCTTTGGCTATTCCTCCCATGGCAGGGTTGCAGCTCATCTGGGCAATTTTGTTCATATCCATAGTAATCAACAGGGTTTTGGAGCCCATGTTGGCGGCAGCAGTGGCGGCTTCACAGCCGGCGTGACCTGCTCCAACTACTATTATGTCGTACGAAAAGTTCATGGTGAAAATTCATTTCAGGATCCTTGTTCCTTGTCTATGATATAAAGCAATTCGAGTGCTTTGTTTTCTTCCTCGCGCATAATTGCTTGTTGATTTGTCGATTTGTCATCGAAGCCGCAAAGATGTAAAATGCCGTGAATTAAAACTCTGTGCAGTTCCCGTTGAAAAGGCTGTTTTAAAAGCTCGGCGTTGGATGCGATAGTCAAGGGAGAAATAAATAAATCCCCCGAAATGCTTTCCCCTGAACTATAATCGAAACCGATGATATCGGTAAAATAATCGTGGTTAAGATATCGCATATTAATTTCAGCTATTTTATTTTCGGAGCAAAAAATGTAATTGATTTGACCGGTTTTCTTGCCGTAACCGGCGGCCACTTCTTCTACCCAGGCGCAGATCATGTTTTTATCCAGTTCCGGCATGGCAACGTCTTCCCGGTGAAATTGAATCATAAGTAAGTTTATCTATGAAAAAACAGATAAGCCAGCAAGATGGAAGCTATGATGCCTGCAAGATCAGCGATCAATCCGGCCGATACAGCATAGCGTGTGCGTTTTATACCCACCGATCCGAAATACAGCGCAATGATGTAAAAGGTAGTATCGGTCGATCCCTGAAATACACAAGCCAGCCGGCCTACGAAGGAATCGGCCCCTTCCATTTTCATTGCCTCTATCATCATGGCCCTGGCGCCACTTCCGCTCAATGGTTTCATCAAAGCTGTAGGTAGCGCATCCACAAAATCGGTATTGATGCGCAGGCCGTTGAAAAGCCAGGCGATGCCGTCTGTAAGAAAATCCAAGGCACCCGATGCTCTTAAAACTCCGATTCCTACGAGCATACCCACCAGATAAGGGATGATTTTCACAGAGGTTTTGAAACCGTTTTTGGCACCGTCGATAAAGCTTTCCCAGATGTTTATTTTTTTGTATAAACCACCGGCCATGAACAAAATGATAATACCCAGCAAAGTGCCGTTACTCAGCAGGCTGGAGGCTGTTCTCATGCTTTCTTTGTCCATTTGCGTGAACCAAAACACCAGGGCTGCAAGCAACAGGCTGATACCTCCCAGCCAGGCTACCACCGTTTTGTTGAACAGCGACAGGCGCTGGCGAAAACCCACGTAAAGTATGGCCGTCAGAGTAGACACATAGGTGGCAATAATAATGGGAACAAATACATCCGTCGGGTTTGCTGCGCCGAGTATGGCTCGTTGGGCAATTATGCTGATAGGAATAATGGTGAGCCCCGAGGTGTTCAAGGCCAAAAACATAATTTGAGCGTTGGAGGCAGACTCCTTGTGGGGATTCAACTCCTGCAGGCTTTGCATCGCTTTTAAGCCCAGTGGAGTGGCGGCATTGTCCAACCCTAACATATTAGCCGAAAAATTCATCAATAATTCACCGTTGACCGGATGATCCTTGGGTACCCCGGGGAACAGTTTTGAAAAGAAAGGTCCCACTATACGGGATAAAAAACGAATAGCCCCCGCTTTTTCGCCTATGTTCATAAAGCCCAGCCACAAAGACATAATGCCCACCAAAGGGAGGCAGATATCCATAACAGCGAATTTTGCCATATCAAAACTGCTGTTCATGATTCGTTCAAAAACCGCGTAATCGTTAAAGAACAAGCTTTGAATCAGAGCAAAAACAAAAGCAACAACGAAAAAACCTACCCAAATATAATTGAGCACCATACACTTCCTTTTATGTGGGCAAATATAGCGTAAGTGAGAGCAATAGCCAAAATTTATTTTGGCTATTGCCGAGCGAAGCTATATTCTTGGGCGTAGCCCAAAAATATCCCCATGAGAGCAATAGCCAAAAATATTTTGGCTATTGCCGAGCGAAGCTATATTCTTGGGCGTAGCCCAAAAACATAGCGTAAGTCTCTTCGGGGAGCTATCGATCAATTGGAACGCTTATTCTTGGGCGCAGCCCAAAAATTCTTCTCCCCGCTCTTTCTAAATTCCCCGAATGCGTGTATCTTTGAGCCTCACATCACAACATGGACGATCAGTTTGACATACGCAGCCCCAGGCTGAACGAAAGCGAACAGGATTTCGAAAAAGTCCTTCGTCCGCTCAGTTTTGCCGATTTTCGAGGACAAGAAAAAGTGGTAGAGAACCTCAAGATTTTTGTTTCTGCCGCTTCGATGCGCAATGAATCCATGGATCACGTTTTGTTGCATGGCCCTCCGGGATTGGGCAAAACGACTTTGTCCAATATAATTGCCAACGAATTGGGTGTGGGTTTCAAATCCACTTCGGGCCCTGTGTTGGATAAGCCGGGCGATTTGGCCGGAGTGTTGACTGCCCTGGAACCCAACGATGTTCTGTTCATCGACGAAATCCATCGCTTGAGCCCTGTGGTCGAAGAATACCTGTATTCGGCCATGGAGGATTACCGCATCGACATTATGATAGACAAAGGCCCTAGCGCAAGGTCAATACAGTTGGACATCAATCCATTTACCATGATTGGGGCCACCACTCGCAGCGGTCTGCTTACTGCTCCCCTGAGGGCTCGTTTCGGCATTAATTGTCATTTGGAGTACTACCAGGTTGAGGTTTTGTCCGGCATAATATCAAGGTCGGCCCGAATACTCGACGTGCCCTGCAGTACCGAAGCTGCCTTCGAAATCGCCCGGCGAAGCAGGGGCACGCCCCGCGTAGCTAACGCCTTGCTGCGACGTATTCGCGATTTTGCCCAAGTAAAAGGCAACGGAAAGATCGACTTGAATATTACCAAATATGCCTTATTGGCCCTGAATATTGATACTCACGGCCTGGATGAAATCGACAACAGAATCCTGACCACCATTATCGATAAATTCCAGGGTGGGCCGGTGGGCCTGACCACTATTGCAACGGCTCTAGGCGAGGATCCCGGCACATTGGAAGAGGTGTATGAACCTTTTTTGATTCAAGAAGGTTTCCTAAAACGTACACCCAGGGGAAGAGAGGTTACCGAATTGGCTTGGAGGCATTTAGGCCGCAATTACCAGGGAGATTTTCAACGTTTGTTTTAAGACGGAATGACAGGAATCAAATCGTTGGCCAAGGACACTGCAATATATGGCTTAAGCAGTATCGTCGGAAAATTCTTGAATTGGCTGCTGGTTCCCTTTTACTCCTACACACTCAAAGAAACCGGCGATTACGGCATGGTCACCGAGCTATACGGGTGGACGGCTTTAGCCTTGGTGATTCTGACCTACGGCATGGAAACCGGATTTTTCCGCTTCATAAACAACGACAAGTATAAGTCGACCCAGGTTTATTCCACCAGTCTGAGCATGTTGGGATTGACCTCCCTGCTTTTTGTGGCGGTTTCTTTGATTTTTTTACCTCAGATTTCGGCCGGCATGGGCTATGAAAAGCACCCTGAATTTATAGGGATGCTGGTTGTTGTTGTGGCCGCCGATGCCTTTTGCTCTATTCCCTTTGCTTATTTACGTTACAAAAATAAGGCTTTGCGTTTCGCCTCGATCAAGTTATTGATGATACTCACCAATATCTTTTTCAACCTGTTTTTTATTTGGCTCTGTCCAAAAATTTACCGGTGGAATCCAGCTTTGATCGATTGGTTTTACAAGCCCGATTACGGGGTGGGTTACGTTTTTGTATCCAATTTATTCTCTACGGGCATAACACTGCTGGCCTTACTGCCCTATTTTGTCAAAGTAAAATTCGACTTCAATCCGGTTTTACTGAGGAAAATGCTTGGCTATTCACTGCCCCTGCTTTTGCTTGGAATTGCCGGTATCATGAACCAGACCTTCGATAAGATTATTTTTACTCATTTGTTCGAAGACCAGCAATACGCCAGGGCTCAATTGGGTATTTACGGAGCTTGTTATAAAATAGCCGTGGTTATGATGATGTTTACTCAGGCTTTTCGTTATGCCTACGAACCCTATATTTTTGCCAAACACCGAGACGACGATAATCGACGCGCGTATGCCGAAGCAATGAAGTATTACATCATTTTTGCTTTTCTTATTTTCCTGGGGATAATGTTTTACCTCGACATTTTCAAATACATTATCAGCTCCGATTATCACGAGGGCTTGAAGGTAGTCCCCATTGTTTTGATGTGCTATCTGTTTCAGGGAGTCTTTTTCAATCTTTCTCTCTGGTATAAGCTGACCGACCGAACCCAATGGGGTGCTTATATTTCCATGTTTGGCGCTTTCATTACCGTTTTGGGAAACATTCTTTTTGTACCCCGCTACGGCTATATGGCGGCAGCTTGGGTTTCTTTCGTCTGTTTCTTTCTTATGATGGTGATTTCCTGGTGGTTGGGGCAAAAGTATTACCCCATCCGCTATGATCTGAAATCGGCCGGAAGATATTTACTGCTTACCGCCGGCCTGTATGCTCTGGGGATGCTTCTGCCTGTTGAGCCTTTGTGGCTGAAATTACTTTTCAGAACGGCGCTTCTGCTGATTTTCCTTCTGGTATTGACTAAAAAAGACCTACCCCTGAACCAATTGCTTCCGGGTAAACTTCTGCATAAAAAGACTAAGTAGGATTTACAAAACCTTAGTGTCTTTGACTATAGGGGCCGTGGTTCTGTTAATGATGCCCGGCCCTTTGTAATAGTACAGAGCATCAGGCATCTTTTGCTGAATTTTGGCTATGCGCTTGGCATCGGTTGGGTGAGTGCTCAAAAACTCCGGAATTGCAGTCCCACCGGCCGCCGACATTTTGGTCCAAAAAGCAGCAGCCTCCTGAGGATGGTAGCCGCCCATTGCCATGAAAAGCAGACCCAGTTCGTCGGCCTCGTATTCCTGTTTGCGGGCGTAAGGCATCATTACTCCCAGCTGGGCTCCCAGTCCGAAAACTGTGGTGGCAATGCTTCGCTTGGTTTCAGACGAGCTGGCCAAAAGCCCGCCGGCAATTTCCCCGCCGAATTGCAGGGCGATTTGTTGACTGATTCTTTCCGTGGAATGTTTGGCGATGACATGGGCGATTTCGTGTGCAATGACAACAGCTAAGTGCGCTTCGCTTTCGGCCACGGGAAGCATACCGGTAAAAACAACCACCTTGCCGCCGGGCATGGCAAAAGCGTTGACGCTGTTGTCTTTAACCAGGCTGAATTCCCAGTCTATGTTTTCCAGTTCGTGGGCTCTACCGTTGAATGTCATAAAATTTTCTACAGATTCCGCTATCGAACGACCGATACGATTGATCATTTCTGCGTCGGCCGTGTTAACGACGACTTCTGCGCTGTCCATAAAACTGCGATATTGTTGCAAGCTTAATGCGAGCACTTCCTGGTCGGAAACCAACATCAGTTGTTTTCTTCCGGTAAGAAAAACGCTGCCGCAGGATGCTAAAAGAAAAGCAGCCAATAAGCCGGCGAAGAAAAATTTTGCCCTCCGGATGTAAACATTTCTGTTCATAGGATTCAATAATGAAAGTAGTAATACTTATCCTATAGTGTGGTTTTCAAGCAAAGTCTTGATCAAGGTCTCGATTTCGGCATCTGTCGATTCGAGCGTCATGTTTTCTTTGGCCTGGAAAACAACGCTTTCGATTTTTTTGACCTTGGTTGGAGAGCCGGATAAACCGCAAAGATCTTTATCGGCCTCAATAAAATCCACGTCCCAAACCGGGATGTTTAAATAGCTTCTTTGGTCGCAAAGGGCTTTAAATTTAGGATTTTCTTCGGTTTCGAATCTTGTAAGAGCGTACTTGTATTTAAGAACTCTTTTGGCGTTACGCGGCCTGCAGGCTTTGGCAGAGCCGTTTACCGTAATCAGCACGGGCATGGGCGAAAGCACCACTTCGATTCCTCTGGGCAGACGACGTTTAATTCGCACTTGTTTGTTCTTCGGATCGAGTTCCAAAATTTCTTCAGCGTAGGTTACCTGGTATAAGTTGAGTTTTTCGGCTACCTGGGGGCCCACTTGTGCGGTATCTCCGTCGATGGCTTGTCTTCCTCCAATGATTAAATCGACTTGTCCCATTTTTTGGATGGCTTTCGAGAGGGCGTAAGAGGTAGCCAGGGTGTCGGCTCCTGCAAAGGCTTTGTCGCTCAACAAGATGCCCCCGTCTGCCCCTCTGTACAGGGCTTCCCGAATCAATTCGGCCGCCCGGGGAGGGCCCATGGTTAGTACTTGAATGGTAGTGCCCGGGAATTGTTCTTTGATGCCCAATGCCATTTCGAGTGCGTTGAGGTCTTCGGGGTTGAAAATGGCCGGTAAAATGGCTCTGTTGACGGTACCGTCCTCTTTCATGGCGTCTTTTCCCACATTGCGGGTATCGGGTACTTGTTTAGCTAAAACGACGATTCTCATAATTAAAGGATTTTATAGAGTGTTTCTTGGATGGAATTCCATCAGTTGTTGTCTTAAGTAGGCAGAGTCGAGATGGGTATATATCTCGGTGGTCTGAATGTTCTCGTGTCCGAGCATTTGTTGGATTACGCGCAGATTGGCCCCTCCCTCAAGCAGGTGAGTGGCAAAGGAATGCCTCAAAGTATGAGGCCCGATATTCTTATTGATACCGGCCAACAGGGCTTGCTCTTTGATTATTTTAAAAACCATGGAACGAGAAAGTTTATGTCCGCGACGGTTCAAAAATACAAAATCTTCCTGATTTTTTTGTTTAGGCAGCAGATTTCTGTCGATTAACCAAAGCGAGATTTCCTTCATCGCTTTGCGGGAAATGGGCACTAATCGCTGTTTGCTCCCTTTGCCTTCGACCAGTAAATATTCCTCTTTAAAGTAACAGCACGAGAGTTTCAGTCCGGTTAGCTCCGAAACCCGGAGGCCGCAGCTGTAGAGTGTTTCCAGCATGGCTTTGTTGCGTTGGCCTTCTTTACGCGACAAGTCAATACTGGCCAAAAGTTTGTCGATTTCGTCTACGGAGAGCACCTCGGGCAGTTTTTTACCGAGCCGGGGCGTCTCGATGAGTTCGGTGGGATCGCTCGAAATATAATCTTCGATCAACAAGAAGCCGTAAAAAGATTTGATTCCGGAAAGTATTCTGGCTTGTGAGCGCGCACCGATACCAAGATCTCTCAGATGACACAGAAATTCTTCCAAGTCCTCGTGCTTAAGTTCTGTCAGGGTTTTGTCGCCGCTAAAGTCCATAAGCTTTTGCAAATCGCTCATATAGGCAGCAAGGGTGTTTTCTGACAGAGATTTCTCCAGTTTGAGAAAAGCCCGGTATTTTCTTATGCAATCGGAAGCTGTCGTCATATTTTTTTTACCTTTGTCAGGCAGAAAATAAACCGCACACGCGGCAGGCGGGGCAAAAGTAGTAAATAAATTGTAGAGGAACAGCTAAATTTTAAACGTATGAAAATTGCCATCATCAATGGGCCTAATCTGAATCTCCTTGGAAAAAGAGAACCGGATATATACGGCTCACAAAATTTCGAATCGTATTTGGAAATTTTGAGAAAGGACTATCCTCAGGTAGAATTTGAGTACTTTCAATCCAATCACGAGGGGGCCATCATCGACAAACTTCATGAAATCGGGTTCAGTTACGACGGCATCGTTTTGAATGCTGCGGGCTACACTCACACATCCATTGCGATTGGTGACGCCATAAGAGCAATACAAACACCAGTAATTGAAGTTCATATTTCGGACATTTACAAAAGAGAAGAATATCGTCATGTTTCCAGAACGGAAGCTGCGTGCATTGCCAGCTTTGTAGGCTATGGAATGGAATCGTACCGCATGGCTGTGGAGGCATTTTTAGAATATATTTCATAATTGTGTGGTGAGTGGACGAGCTTTTAGAAAAGTACATTTGTAGCCGTATTGATCCTGAACCTGAATTGTTGAAGGAACTCAGAAGAGAGACATATGTACGTTTTTTAAATCCAAGGATGTCGTCAGGTCATTTGCAGGGGCGGGTGCTGGCCATGTTGTGCAAAATGATCCGCCCTCGAAGGGTTCTGGAGCTGGGAACTTTTACCGGCTATTCCACGTTATGCTTAGCCGAGGGGTTACCCGAAGGTTCACGCATTCTGAGCATAGACCGCAACGATGAACTGGAAGAGCACCTGAAAACTTGGTTTTCAAGATCGGAACTGGGCTCAAAGATCGATCTTCTTTTTGGAGAAGCGCTTGATTTAATTCCCAAACTGACCGAATCTTTCGATTTGGTGTATATGGATATTGACAAAAGAGACTACAAAAGTTGTTATGACTTATTGCTTCAACACCAGCCAAGCGGCACTTTTATTTTGATTGATAACACTTTATGGAACGGAAAGCCCATGCGGGAAATTTCCTGCAAAGATACTCAAAGCCTTGCCATTGCAGATTTTAACGATTATATTGCAGCGGATTCCCGGGTAGAAAAAATCATACTACCCATCCGAGACGGGTTGACCGTTCTACTTATAAAATAAAAACACATAAAAACAGAGAGATGGAAACTATCAGACAAAATAAAATAAGCCGGCTTATACAAAAAGAATTGAGCGAAGTGTTCCGGGAACAGACCACAGCGCTTCCGGGCACCATGGTCACAGTCAGCATGGTCCGTGTCAGTCCTGATCTGAGTGTGGCCAAGGCTTACCTGAGTCTTTTCCCACCCGAAAAAAGCAAAGAAATGCTCGCCAACATACAGAACAGTGCCAAATCCATCCGCTATAAGATGGCCCAAAGGTTGCGCTTTCAGCTAAGAAGGATGCCCGAATTGAGTTTCTTTCTGGACGATTCACTGGATTATGCTCAAAACATAGAAGATTTGCTCAAAAAATGAATCTTGCATTCCATATTGCCCGTCGTTACCTTTTTTCAAAAAAATCACACAATGCCATCAATATTATTTCGATGGTTTCGGTTTTTGGGGTTGCGGCGGCCACTATAGCAATGGTTTGTACTCTTTCGGTTTTCAACGGTTTTCAGGATTTGTTGACGGGTCTGTATAAAAACTTTGAACCGGAGCTTAAGATTCGTGCCTTTGAAGGAAAAACCTTCAGGCTGAATTCCGATTTTGACCTTATACGGGCCCATAAAGAGGTGGCTGTCTTTTGTGAGAGCTTAGAAGAGAACGCCCTGATCAGATATAAAGGAAGCCAGGCCAGCGCTTTGGTCAAAGGCGTTTCGGACAATTTTTCCGAGCTGGCCAATATGGACAGCCTTATTTATGCCGGTAAATTTGTTCTCGAAGAAGAGGGTTTTCAATTTGCCAGCATTGGCATCGGCCTGGCAAGTTTGTTGGGTACCGGAAGCTCCTTTATTGATCCTGTAACTCTTTACGCTCCTAAAAGAACAGGTTCGTTGAATCCGCTGAATCCGGCATCGGCCTTTAAAACCCGGCGTATTTTACTAACGGCCACTTTTGGCATTGACCAACCCGAATACGACGACCGGATCATTATCGTGCCCCTGAATTTTGCCAGAGAACTGTTCGAATATACCGATGAATTGAGTTCCGTGGAGTTGAAACTAAAAAAAGGAGCCAACCTTCAACGGGTAAAAGAGGAATTTCGTCAGCTTTTAGGCCCGGATTTTAGTGTAGAAGACCTAAAGGAACAAAAAGCAGACATTTACCGAATTAACCGGGTAGAAAAATGGATCACCTACCTGATTTTGTGTTTTATTTTGCTTATTGCCCTGTTTAACGTGATCGGCTCCCTGTCTATGTTGATCCTCGAAAAAAAGCAGGACGCCGGCATTCTTAAGCGTCTTGGTGCTGATCATAAGACCATCCGTAAAGTGTTTTTGTACGAAGGCGTTATGATCGCTTTTTTGGGAGCTTTTTCGGGCATTTTGCTGGGAGTTTTGCTTTGCCTGATTCAGCAACATTTTGGGCTTCTCAAACTAGGGAGCGGTAATTTTATTGTTGGTTCCTATCCTGTGCTTGTTAAGGCAAGCGATTTGTTTTTTATTTTGCTCACCGTCTTAGCTGTCAGTCTGCCCTCTGTGTGGTGGCCGGTACATTATTATTTTAAAAATGACGAACTTCCTTAAGATCGCTTATGGGAGAACTCTGGTGATCACAGGTCTAATCTCCTGGTTGTTTGTTTTGGATTTTTCTCCTTTGCAAGCCCAGCGTTCTTATGGAGGCAGACCTTTGTCCATGGAAGAGGAAGTGGCGTATGTTCGAGCCCTGGCCGATTGTTTGGTGGAATTACCTTCCTTTGACGTAGACTCTCTGCTTCGTGAGGATTCGATTTATCACAATCCCAACGGGGCGTTGCGTTTTGCCCATAAAATGTTTGTAAATCTGAGTCCTGAGAATTCCGGCATTACCTTTAATCTGGAAGACGGTACCAAAATATGGAAACTGGGCTTGCGCTCCGAAGGAGCCTACAGCTTGAATGTGATTTTTGAAGAGTATATTGTGCCTCCGGGGGCCCGGCTCTATTTGTATAACCCCGATAAGACACAAGTGTTAGGATCTTTCACTTCGGACAATATGCAGGAGAGTGGTGAATTTGCCATTGCTCCGGTTTCCGGCGAAGAAATTATGATAGAATATCATGAACCGGCCGATGCGGCCTTTCCCGGCAGACTCCGTCTCACCGAAGTGAATCACGACTACCGTGGCCCGATGCTTTTAGGAACCAAATTTGATAAATTGAATTTGCCCTGCGTGCCCGAGTTGAGTTGTCAGGCAGAGTACGACAGCATCGGGCGCAGCATTTGCCTGTTGATACTTAACGGCACCACTTATTGTACCGGAACTTTTGTAAACAATACAGCCTGCGACGGACGTCCTCTTTTACTTACGGCTGCTCATTGCCTCGAAAACAATCCCTCATTGGCCAGCAGGACAGTGGTCTTTATGAATTACCTTTCTCCTCGATGCATGCATCAAATCAGGGGTTCCGAAGAGTTTTCCCTTTCGGGTTGTCAGGCCCTGGCCTTTTCGGAAGAAACCGATTACCTTTTGATGGAACTGAAGGAAAAAATACCACCCGACTACCGCTTGTATCTGGCCGGCTGGAGCCGGGATACGTCAGCGCGTTACGAGTCACCCTTTGCCTGCCTTCACCATCCTTACGGAGAAGGAAAACGCTACGCGCAGACCACAGACTCTTTGACCTATGCTACCTGGCCTTATCCCGGAGACGGATTCGATCCCGACAGCCACTGGTCTGTAAGGCAATGGCAGGAGGGACACACCTGGACCGGCTCTTCGGGAGCCCCCTTGCTGAACAAACACCATCAACTGATCGGATTTCTGACCGGAGGCGATTCCGGGGGAAGCAGCGGTTGCGGCCCCTATCAGTTGGGTGATTTTTTTGTCCGCTTCCAAAAGGCCTGGGATTACGAAAGCGATAGCCTTAACCAATTGGCACACTGGCTTGACCCGCTTTCGAGCGATGTACTCACGATAAGCGGTCTGGATCCAAACCAGCTTAATCCGGCCAGGCGTATAACCAATCTCAGACCCACGGATTCTATCGCCGGGTTACGGCATGAAAATCCGGAAAACGGTTTTCTTTTCGGGCACAACAGTTTTGAGTACAAAATCTTTGCCGAAGAATTCCGCCAGGATAGCAATTCCATGCTTAAAGGGGTGTATTTGGTGCCTTCGAAGGGTGTTAAAAGTAGCTCCTATCCTGTTTACATAGACATTATGAAAGGAGGATTTGTGCCGGAAGAAACTTTGGCTTCAGTTGAGTTGAATCCCTATTATCTCGAATACCGTAACCGCAATTTCCACGAAACATCTAAAGTGCATTTTGCCAATGCCGAGAATTATGTCTGTTTTGATCCCCCTCTGTCGGTAGGTAAACATTTTTATGTGGCTATTCGCTTAGTCTATCCTTCCAAAACGGTGGCTGCCATTGACAGCTTTGCTTTGTATTCAGCCTACCATAAGGAGAGAACGGCCAAAAATACCGTATGGGTAAACAATGGAACAGACTGGGAATTTTTCACAGCGATGAACCGCAGAGCTCATTCGAGTTCACTGTGGCTCGAGCCTGTGGTAATGAAAGACACGCTCCCTGTCGTAGAGCCTCCTCTTGTTGTCGATACGCTCAGTCAACGAATTCCGCTGTATTATTCTTTGCAGGACAGATTGCTGCATATCTCGTTCCCGACGGGCTGGCGCAGCCCCTTTGAAATTCGCATTTTCGACCCGGCCGGTCGTCTGATGCACTTTACTTCGACCGAACAGGAAACTATGACGTTGTATATTCCTGAAAGTTTCAAAGGATTTTATATCATTCAGTTAACCGAGCGCAGGCGGCGATATGTGCAAAAAATTGTTTTCTAAAGCGTGTAAATAGCCAAAACACACGGCTTTAAGGACTAAAATCTGTTAAATTGTTAATTTTCTTGCCCAAATACCGAAGGATTCAATTAAATGTTTCATTTTAAATGTATATTTGTGGGTTGAAATTTTTACTAACAACATAATACATTGATCCATGAACAAAACCTTTAAACTTTCAATCCTAGTATCCCTTTTGTTGATTTTATCGGGATGCGGCTCTAAGTTAGCATTAGATCGTGAGCATTTTACAGTTACACCCCAGGTTCTTGAAGCCGTAGGTGGGAAAGTGGATGCAACCATCGATGGTGTTTTCCCTGCCAAAATGTTTCCGGCTAAGGGTATAGTTACTATTACCCCTGTTTTGAAATACGAAGGTGGTGAAGTCGAGGGAGCACCGATGAGCTTCCAGGGAGAAAAGGCCGTTGGCAACAACAAAGTTATACCTACGGCTGCCGGTGGTAACTTCAGCATGAAATCCTCCTTCGACTACAAGCCCGAGATGAAACGCTCAGAGCTTTTTGTCCGCATTAATTCAGTTACGGGCAATAAAACACAAGATCACCCCGAAATTAAACTGGCCGATGGTGTGGTATCCACAGAAAATCTGTTGAATGCTCAAAAGGCTAAACCTTCACCCGGCGCAGACAAGTTTCAGCGTATCATTTCTGAAGTAACCGAAGCTCAAATCCTTTTCCTTATTCAACAATCCAATGTTCGCACCAGCGAACTCAGAAGCGATGAAATTAAGGCCCTGGTTTCTGCTATTTCAAATGCTACTCAGACTGAAAATAAAGAAATTTCCGGCATTAATGTTGCTTCTTACGCGTCTCCCGACGGCCCCGTTAAGCTGAACGAATCTTTGGCAGGCAATCGTGAAAAAAACACGGTCAACTATCTGAATAGAGAATTGAGAAAAGCCAAAGCCCAAGGTGATATCAATGCTGAGTTTACCGCCGAAGACTGGGATGGATTTAAGAAACTGCTGGAAGCTTCCGACGTACAGGACAAAGCTCTTATACTGCGTGTTTTGTCTATGTATTCCGATCCTGAACAACGCGAAGCAGAAATCAAAAAGTTGTCGTCTGCCTACAAGGTGTTGGCCGATGAAATTCTGCCCAAACTCAGACGTTCAAAAATAGCTTTGACTGTTGACGTTATCGGTAAATCAGACGAAGAAATCAAGGCGTTGTTCGGCTCCAATCCCTCTGAGCTCAACGTAGAAGAAATACTTTACGCTGCCACTCTGTACAGTACTCCTGCCGAAAAGGAAAAAGTTTACCAAAAAACAACGCAACTATATCCCAACGATTCCCGTGCATTCAACAACATAGGGATGATAAAATTTGAGGCCGGAGATGTTGCCGGAGCCAAAACCTGGTTCGAAAAAGCCTATACGATCGATAAATCCAAAGAATCTTCTCTCAACCTGGCTCTGTGTGCCATTTCCGAAGGAGCTGACAATGCTACCGTCGAAGCCTATCTGAATCAGGCTGCCGGTGCCGAAAATTACGAAGGAGCCCTGGGTCTGCTTTACATTAAGAAAGGCGATTATGCCAATGCCGTTAAAGCCTTTGGAGATCAGAAGAGCAATAACGCCGCTCTGGCTCAGATTTTGGCCAAAGATTACAGCAAAGCCAAAGCTACTCTGGCCGGAGTTGAAAAACCCGATGCTGAGACCTATTATCTTCAGGCTATTGTGGGTGCGCGCACCAATAATAAGGCTGAAATCGTGGATGGTTTGAAGAAGTCCATAGCTCAAGATCCGGCCATGGCTAAAAAAGCGGCCAACGATATTGAGTTTGCAAAATATCTGGTCGACGCCGAAGTTGCAAGCCTTCTGAGCTAAGCACGATACAATTCCCCCAAAGGGTGCTTTTAAAAATGACAGAACCCCGAAAGTTAAATAAAAGACTTTCGGGGTTTTCTTATGCGCAAAAAAACACATCCGCAGAACTGCTGTATCAGCGGTCTTTCTGAATCAAGTTCAGCAAGCGCTCCAACGCTTCTTCTTCGGGAATGTTCTTTTCGACGCAAAGCTTGCCTTTGTAGAGGCTAATCCGGCCTCTGCCTGCCCCCACATAACCATAGTCGGCATCGGCCATTTCGCCCGGACCGTTTACGATACAGCCCATTACGGCAATCTTGAGGCCTTTCAGATGAGAGGTGCCGGCTTTTACTTTGGCCAGGGTGCTTTGAAGATTGAACAGAGTTCGTCCGCAACCCGGACAGGAGATGTATTCGGTTTTGCTGATTCTGGAGCGGGTGGCCTGCAAAATACCGAACATTAACGAGAGGCACTCTGCCTGCAAGCCTCCTGCCGAGATGCACACACCGTCGCCAAAACCGTCGGCTAACAAAAAACCCAAATCGGTTGCAGCCTGAACTTGCAGATTCTCGACATCTTCTGTGGAGTATGCGGCAGCAACAACGACGGGCAAATAGGAGCCCAGATTTAATAGGGTATGAAAAGCCGCCCGCATTTCTGCTGCGGCATTCAAATGGGAACTGTACAGCCAAAGTACTAGATTTTGCTCTTTTTCAAGTTGCTGCAATAATCCTTCGTTCAGGTCTGTGTGGCAGACGCGCAGAAAACGCAGTGCTGCCTTACAGCCCGATAATTCTTCGATTTGTGCGACTTCAAACAGAGGATAGCATTGGGTCTGCTCTCGATATACCCTGTAATCACAGATTTGTGGAATGTTGTCCTTGCGGGGAGCTTCGGGGGTTTTGGCTCCTAGATAGATGAAATCGGGCATAGGGTCGGCAAAAGAATAATCTGTTGTAAGCCCTTGTGAATGATCTTGTATGACAACAGGGACCTGCTCCTTTCCGATAATTCCGGCTTTTTTACTCTCGCGCCGCTTGTAGCTGTAGGGATCAAAACCTTCGAAGGCCTTGGCATTGATTAAAGCGTGCCCTTTTCTTTCTTCCACGTATTCCACCAGTTTGCGAGCTACCGGAATTTCTACCTCAGGATCTTCGCTAAGCGATACCCGCACGGTATCTCCAATTCCGTCCAACAGCAGGCTACCAATACCCACAGCCGATTTGATGCGTCCGTCTTCGCCGTCTCCGGCTTCGGTTACACCCAAGTGTAAAGGAAAATTCATTCCTTCAGCTTCCATGGTCTTTACCAGCAAGCGCACAGTATAGATCATAGCCAGGGTGTTGGACGATTTAATGGAGATGACTACCTGACTGAAATCTTCTTCCACGCAAATGCGCAGATATTCCATGCAGGATTCCACCATGCCCCGGGGACTGTCTCCGTAACGAAGCATCATTCTCGACGAAAGCGATCCGTGGTTGACGCCGATGCGCAGAGCGGTACCGCGTTTTTTGCATATAGCAAGCAAAGGCAACAGTCGTTCCCTGATTTTTTGTTTTTCGAGCTCAGGAATACTTACTCCCCCAAGATCACTTACCCCGCCCTCGGGCAGCTCAATGTGCAGAGGATCGGCAAAATTACCCGGATTGATCCGGACTTTTTCTACTTGGGAAGCAGCCATTTCGGCAGCCTTGGGATTGAAATGAATATCGGCGATCAAAGGGACTTCAACTCCCTGTTTCCGTATTACCCTGCGAATATTGCCCAAATTTTCGGCCTCTTTGGTTCCCTGTGCCGTTAGGCGCACATAATCGGCTCCTGCGGCGACTATTTTCTTTATCTGTTCCACACAACAGACCGTATCCAAGGTGGAACAGTTGGTCATCGACTGTATGCGTACAGGATAAGATCCGCCCAGAGGAACCTGAGCGATGTTTACCGGGGAGCTTTTTCTACGTTGGTAGTTAAAGAGATTCCGACAATAAGTCATTGGTTTTGTATTCGTACTTAAGCTGTTGCAATTCCCGGTCGGCCTTTACAATTTTGTTTTTAAGTCCGGTTTTATAAGCGATAAGCCGGGCTTGCAATTCCTGGTCTGCCACCGCCAGTATTTCCACCGCCAGCAGGGCTGCGTTCGTTGCTCCGTTGATGCCTACGGTGGCGACGGGGATGCCCGGAGGCATCTGTACAATGGCCAGTAAGGCATCCATGCCTTCGAGACTGGCTTTAATAGGCACTCCAATGACGGGCAGAGTAGTGGAAGCTGCAATAACTCCGGGCAGGTGTGCAGCCATGCCTGCAGCGGCAATAATTACTTTGATTCCTCTTTCGGCTGCGGTCCTCGAAAACTTTTCAACTGCCTCGGGGGTGCGATGAGCCGACAGCGCGTGCATTTCAAAGGGAATTTGAAATTCGTTCAGTAAGTCTGCTGCTTTTTCCATGACAGGCAAGTCGGAGGTACTGCCCATAATTATGCTGACAATCGCTTTCATAGGTTTATCCTATCATTTCTTTATATTGTTCATAACTGAGCAGTTCCTGCAGCTCTGCGGAATTATTCAAGCTGATTTTTATTATCCAGCCTGCGTCGTAAGGTTCTTTGTTGATGAGTTCCGGATGATCTTCCAATTCAGCGTTGGCTTCGAGCACGGTTCCTCCTACGGGAATAAAAAGGTCCGAAACGGCCTTGACGGCCTCAACACTGCCAAAAACTTCTTCTTTTTGCAAGCTCTCTCCTACGGTCGTGATGTCTACGTAGACAATTTCTCCCAGTTCAGATTGTGCAAAATCACTTATACCTACGTAGGCTTCTTGCCCTTCTACACGAATCCATTCGTGATTTTTGGTAAATTTTAATGTTTTAGGATCGTTCATATTCTTATAAGTATTTAAAATAGAAAAGCTGTTTTACTGTACACGCAACCTGGCCACCGGGATCTTCAACTGCGAACGGTATTTGGAAATGGTGCGCCTGGCCACCCTGTATCCTTTGTCCTGCATAATTTTCTCCAACTCGTCGTCGGTGTAAGGCTTACTCTTGTCCTCGTTGTCGATGATTTCCTGCAAAACATTTTTTACCCTGATGGTGGAAACTTCTTCTCCGGAGTCGGTTAGCAGCGATTCTGAAAAGAAATATTTCAAAGGAAAGATTCCAAAAGATGTTTGCACGTATTTACTGCTCGAAACCCTCGATATGGTGGAAATATCGTAAGAGGTGATGTTGGCAATATCTTTGAGGATCATCGGCCTGATTTTTTTTTCATTGCCGCTCAGAAAGAACTCCTTTTGATAGTCCATGATGGCCTGCATAGTGCTGAGCAGGGTTTGCTGTCGTTGTTTTATAGCCTCGATAAACCAATAGGCCGCTTCGACTTTTTGACGGGCAAAAATGGCTGCATTTCTGGTTTCCTCGCTTTGTTTATGCGGACTGGCGTTGTAGTCCTGGAGTAATCTAAGATAGCGGCTGCTTACGTGAATCTCGGGTAGGTTGCCTTCGTTGAGACTGAGAACAAGATTACCGTCAATATTCTCGATAATAAAATCCGGAATAATCTGTTTGCCCGATTCGCCCGGCATTCCTTCCCAAGCGTTGCCGGGTTTGGGATTGAGTTTAAGAATTTCTCCAACTATTGCGTCGTAGTCTTCACGAGCGATGCCCCATCTATGGAGGATGCGGTCGTGGTGCTTGTGCGAAAATTCTTCAAAATACTGTTCCAACAGGTGGATAGCCTGCTCCGTCAAAACAGTCTTGGGTTTTCGGTAAAGTTGCAGCAACAGACAATCTTTAAGATTCTGGGCGGCAACACCGGCGGGTTCGAAATCCTGAATCACCTTGAGCATTTTGTGCATCTCGTCCAAGGATACTTCCTTGAATGCCTGAAAAGAAATCTGATCGGAAACCGTTTCGAGAGGAATGCGCAGATAGCCGTCGTCGTCGATGTTTCCTATGAGGTATTCACCGATTATTTTTTCATTTTCGGTGAGATTCTGCATATCAAGTTGCTGCATCAGAAAATCTCGCAAAGACAAGGCACTTGATCCAAAAAAAGTCTCCCTGCGGTCGGGGGTGTTTTTGTCGTATTCCCGGTTTCCGTACAGATCGTCGTCGTCTTGCAAATAATCTTCCAGGTCTAATTCGTCTTGCTGCTCTTCTACTTCCTCCTCGAGGCTCTCTTCTTTGCTTTCAGGATCTCCTCCCAGTTCCAGGGCAGGATTTTCGTCTAACTCCCGCAGAATACGCTCCTCCATTTCCAATTCTGGAATCTCCAGCAGCTTGATTCTCAGAATTTGCTGAGGAGAAAGTTTTTGTTGAAGCTTTAACGAAAGTTCCTGGTGTAACATGTTGTTCCGTCAATTAAAACTTTTGTGCAAAAGTAGCATTTTTCGATTGAATCAGCGGTGACTCGGTTAATAACGAAAACTACTGCCTCCGACAAATTCTCTTAGTAGCGAAGTGGGAGGAATTTCCCAATCGGTAATGGGGACAAAGTAATCCAGGAAGCGCAGTAAACGTCTCGCTTCGGAGTATTCGACGCAATTCTGGGGGACTTCTCTCAATACGGGTTCTATGTAATTTTTTAATACAGAGAATTCAAAGATCAGTGCCGAATTAAACATGGCATCGGCATTCTCCTGGAAGGGAAAAATCCATTTTTCTTCTCCGGCACGGACACTATCCCAGCGGGCTATAGTTTCTCTGGCCGAAGTTCCCCGGTAGCGGGAATCCCGGATAATTCTCCGGATCAGCCTGTTGTCTGTGGTTGGAATCCGGTTGTGTTTATCCAGCGAAATGGCGGTAAGGGCTGAAATATACAATTTAAATTGGGCTTCAGGCGGAACATTTTTCAACAATTCGGGATTTAGTGCGTGAATGCCTTCCAGAATAAGGATGTTTTGCGGCGTCAGTCTGACTTTATTGCCTTTGTATTCTTTGGTTCCCAGGGCAAAATTAAAGCTGGGAATTTCCACTTCCTGCCCTTCGAGTATGTTGCCCAGATCGCGATTGAAAAGATCCAAATCCAAGGCATAAAGCGATTCGTAATCAAATTCGCCCTTTTCATCCTTAGGTGTTTGCTCTCTTTCCAAAAAATAATCATCCATAGAAATGGCTATAGGGCGTATTCCCATAGCAAGCAATTGTACGGATAAACGTTTGCTAAAGGTGGTTTTGCCCGACGAAGAAGGCCCTGAAATCAGCACTATCCGAATTTTATCCAGCCCCTTGGCAATGGTGTCGGCCAACTGAGCGATCTTTTTTTCCTGCAGGGCTTCGGCCACCTTGATCAACTCCGTTGCTCTGCCCTGACGGCACATAAGATTCAAATCGCCCACATAGCGAAGATCCATAATCTTGTTCCAACGGACAAATTCTCTGAAAACATCCTGCATTTTGGGTTGGGGCACCAAGGGTGCCAGTTCGGAGGGATTTGACCTTGATGGGATGCGCAATAAATAATTGTCCAGGTAGGGAATCAGGTCAAAATTCTTATTAATATCCGATGAATAGGCCAAAGCTCCGTAATAATAATCGATATGTTCCCCCATTTTGCAGTAAGTAGTGTAGAGGCTGCCAAAAGTACTCAGCAAATCAACAATGTCTTTTCTGCCTCTTTTTCGGAACAATTCAATAACTATGGAGGTTTCTTCTTTTACGCTATCTATAGGATTGCCGGCTTCAATAAGTTCAAGTACCCTTTTCTTGATGGCGTCAAGATCTTTCCGGGTGCATTCCCGCTTCAGATCCAGCTCACAATAATAGCCGTTCGAAACGGAATGTTCAATACTGAAACTGCCCTCGGGATAAAGCTCGTAAATGGCCGAGGAGATCAAAAAAGTCAGGGTGCGTACATATACCCGCATACCCGAAGCAGAATTCATTTCGATGAATTCGATCCTTTTGGGATTGTACAATTCATAGCTCAGACTTTCGGTCTTGTTATTAACTCTGGCTGCAATAGGCTCCATGTTAAGCTCTTGCGAAAGTTGTTGGTAAACTTCCAGCAAGCTTACCCCCATGGGCATGAGCATGTTTTTGTTGTTATTTACACAAAAAATACGAACGGCTTTTGACATAGCAATAGTGAAAAATCGGCTCTAAGGTACAATTAAATTTCCATAGATTCTGTAATTAAAAAAGTTTCACTTACTTTTGTGGCGCAAAAGCAAAATTCAGATTTACACAGCTTCTATGGATTATTCTTTTTATGATTTCCTCATGCTAGTCGGTTCCCTGGGCCTGTTCCTTTTCGGGATGAAAATGATGAGCGAGGGGCTACAAAAAGCAGCAAGTAAGAAATTAAAAGAATTCCTTTCGGCTATGACTTCGCACCGTTACGCGGGAGTCTTGATGGGAATGTTGGTAACGGCCATTATCCAGTCTTCTTCGGCCACAACGGTGATGGTGGTTAGTTTCGTCAATGCGGGGTTGATAAGTCTGGTGCAGTCCATAAGCGTTATTATGGGAGCCAATATTGGTACTACCGTGACAGCCTGGATTATTTCGGTCTTTGGATTTAATTTCAACATAGCGGAACTCTCGATTCCCCTGATTGGAATCGGTATTATACCTTTGCTGTTTTCCAAGAAAAACAATCACAAAAACATTGGAGAATTCATTATAGGTTTTGCTCTTTTGTTTATGGGGCTTTCTTACTTGAAAGATTCCGTGCCCGATCTTCAAAATAATCCGGAAGCGCTTGAATTTATATCCAAATTTACCCAAAAGGGCTACGGCTCCGTTTTGATTTTTTTGCTCTTTGGTACCTTGCTGACCATTGTGATTCAGTCTTCCAGCGCTACTATGGCGGTTACCCTGATTATGTGTGCCAAGGGATGGATCAGTTTTGAAATGGGAGCGGCCATGGTCCTGGGCGAAAACATAGGGACTACGGTAACGGCCAACCTGGCAGCGATTTCCACTAATGTGTCGGGTAAGCGGGCAGCCTTGGCGCATACCACCTTCAACGTGATCGGTGTGATTTGGATGTTGATTGTGTTTTTCCCTTTTGTGGGCATGATCCAAAAAATCATCGTTAATGTAACCGGTGTTGACCCCAAGCAACTGGATGTCTTTACTGCCGGCCTGGATCCTGGGGTGCTTAAATTGATTTCCGACCCCGGAATAACCCTCGACGATCCTCAATTAATAAGCTTACGCAGCCAATTAGTATCCTTGCAGGCCAGCACATCTTACGCGCTTTCGTTGTTCCATACCATGTTTAATCTTATCAACACCGGTTTGTTGATTTGGTTTACGGGAACGATAGCCAAAATAGTCACCAAGGTTATCCCCAGTAAAAAGACCGACGAAGAATTCCAATTGAGATACATCAGCACCAATCTGCTGTCTGCTTCGGAATTGGCCATACCCGAAGCCAAAAAAGAAATCGACGATTACATTACCAGAACCCGGAGAATGTTTGATATGGTGCGTGATTTATACTATGAAAAACAAGAGTCCAACTTTGAGAAGATCTATGCCCGCATATTGAAATATGAAAGTATCAGCGATAGGGTAGAACTCGAAATAGCCACCTTCCTGAATAATGTTTCAGAAGGCCGTCTGAGCGATAAAAGTAAGCATCAAATCAGGCAAATGATTCGCATGACCTCCGAGATAGAAAGTATAGCCGACAGTTGCCACAACATTGCCAACACCATCAAGAGGCGCTGGGACGCAAAGGTGGTTTTGACCGATGAAATGACCGAACATGTCGAAATTATGTCCGGTTTGGTGTATAAACAGTTGGAAGGCATGGCAAATCTGATTTTAAAAAATAGTCACGACACCGCCGAATTACTCAAAATCAGAGATGCGGAGATAGAGATCAACAAATACCGCAACCAGTTGTACCAGGAAAATGACCTCGATCTGGAGGCCAAAAAATACACCTATCAGGAAGCGTTGTACTATATAGATATTATACGCGAATGCGAAAGGTTGGGCGACTACATTGTCAATGTGGTGGAAGCTTATACGGGAGGATCTAAATTGTTTGCTCATATCTAAATAAGGTCATCAATTTCGTCTGATCCGAAGTTTTTGTCTTATCTTTGCAAACTTTTGATTATCACGGATAGAATTTCAACAACAAATACATCAAAAATTAGAATTATGAAGAAAAATGTAATGTTAGCCGTCGTTTTTGCCGGCACCATGTGTTTAAGCTTATGTTTCACCTCTTGCGACTGCAAGTGTGGAAGTAAAGCAATGAAAACCAACGTAGACAGCCTTAGCTATGCCTATGGCGTAGGCCTGGGAGACAATTTGGCGCAAAACCTCAGCTCTTTTCCCGCCGAACTGAATATGGATCTGTTTTTGGAAGCTTTCGAGAAAACCATCAAGGGAAAGACCGAAGGTCTCAGCATCCAGCCCGATCAGGCTTATCAGGTATTCCAAAGTTGTTTGACGGCCATACAAATGGAATCCGCTCAAAAGAACAAAGAAGAGGCCGGTAAATTCCTGGAAGAAAACGCTAAGAGAGAAGGCGTTGTAACTACCGAAAGCGGATTGCAATACGAAGTCCTCTTGGCGGCCGAAGGTCCTAAGCCTACAGCAACAGACCGAGTTAGTGTGCATTACCACGGTACTCTGCTTGACGGTTCTGTCTTTGACAGTTCCATCGATCGCGGCGAACCTGCCCAATTTGCATTGAACGGTGTTATACCCGGATGGACCGAAGGCATTCAATTAATGAGCGTAGGTTCCAAATACAAATTTTATTTGCCTTCCGATTTGGCTTACGGTGACAACGGTGCCGGCGATGTTATCCAACCGGGCGCCATGTTGATTTTCGAAGTAGAATTGCTCGAAATCCTTAAATAGAAGAATGATTTGTTTACGGTAATTCGTTAGCCGTTTTTATTGGCCCGGCAAGCTTACCGGAGACAAAAATACATTTTAAAGAGTCGTCTTAAAGTTCGCTTTGAGACGACTCTTTTACTGTTTAAAAAAGCGTAATACGGCCTCTCTGTCGAGTTTGAGTTGATTCGACAGCTCTGCAGTGGATGGGAAACGCTTTTCGGGTCTAAGGTGTTTTTTGAAATGAACGGTGATTTCCTTATCGTAGAGGTCGCCCGAAAAGTCGATTAAATGCACCTCAATGCTCCTCTGACAGCCATTCTGCAAGGTGGGGCGTTGTCCTATATTCAACATGCCGGGATACAGCCTTTTTTCGACTTCTGCCAAAACGATGTAACTGGCGGGCAAGGGTATAAGTTTATGAGGATCGGAAGGAATAATATTGGCCGTGGGAAATCCAAGTTTGCGACCCACTCCGTAACCGCCGCCTACTCTGCCTTTGATGGTGTAATCGTAACCCAGGGCGGCGTTTGCTTTCAATATTTCTCCTTTTAGCAGGGCCTCTCTGATGTAAGAGGAACTGATGGCCCTGGAAGAATCGGGAAGTAAGGCCGGGCCGGCTTTTAAAACTTCAATACCCAACACATCGCCGTAACGGCGATAATCGTCGAAGTCTTCTTCCTTGTTTTTACCAAAGCGATGATCGTAACCGGCCAGCAAACAAGCCACGTTCCATTCTTTTTTCAGGACCTGGTTCATAAATTCGAAAGCCGACATTCGGGCCAATTGTTTGTCGAAACGTACAAGTCGGGTATGATCGGCGCCACAGGCCCGCAGCAGAGCCAATTTTTCGGAACAATCGTTCAATAGTTGCGGACAATAATCGCTGTGTAAGACCATTCTGGGGTGAGGCCAAAAGGCCAGCACCAGCGAGGCCAGGTTTCTTTGCGCCGCCTCTCGACGGAGCAAGGCTATCAGTTGTTTATGTCCCAGGTGAACACCGTCGAAAAAACCGATGGTGGCCACTGTTTTTTCCGCTGTAACCGTGTTTAGCATTTCGGGAAAAAACTTGCTCAAATCCTCCACGCTGCCGGGACAAAGAGTTTTCATTCCCAGGGCTTCCGCACTGCGACAATTGGCCGGCCCGTCGTCGATAAGGAGACATTCTTCCGCCTTGAGACAACTGTCTTTGAGTACGTGTTCAAAAAACTCTTTCCGGGGCTTGGAAAAGCCAATTTCGTAGGACAAGTAGCATTTCTCAAAGCATTGGTTTAGAGGCCGCCCCGCCTGCTCAAACTGCTCAAGTTTACGGATATGTATGGGATTGGTATTACTCAACAAAAAGAGCCTGTACTTTTTGCTCAGGTTATGGACTATAGTCGTGTTTTCGAGTGGAATATCTTCGAGAAAAGCAGCCCAGGCCCGGTCTATTTCTTCGTCGCCGGCCTTGATGTCAAAGATTCTTCTGATTTCTTTCCGAAATTCTTCCAGGCCGATATTGCCGTTTTCGAAAAGACCAAACGGTCCGGTATGCCCGTACGGCGTGAGATAATCTGCCACTTGTGGCGCTCCCAGCGCCCCAAAAGCATCCAAGCAGGCCTGCGGATTGAGCTTGACCAGCACCCCCCCAAAATCAAACAAAATATTCTTTATTCCCTTTAGTTCCATCGCCGGGCAAAGATAGCGCAAGCGAGACCAACGACAAAATTAATTTTGGTGTTGGGGGGAGTAACCGGCTTTACGAAATAAGCTACGGTGTGGACGACCAGCGCAGAAAGTCTGTCTTTACTCAGGGCTCTGCCACAACTACCCGTTATTATTTGGGCGATTACGAAGAAGTGTATAAACCGGATGGAACAATTCAAAAAATCCATTATCTTAGCGGCGGTTCGATGATGTTGCAACAAGGTGCCACCAAGTCCTTGTATTACGGATATCACGATTACCAGGGTTCTTTGATAGCATGGACCAACCAGAGCGGAACGGTAGTGGAACGCCGAGCCTACGACCCCTGGGGTCGCCACCGCAACCCCCAAAACTGGACAGAGGTCGACTACACATCCCCCTCCCAGCTCAACAACCGCGGCTACACCGGCCACGAACACCTGGACGCCTTCCAAATCATCAACATGAACGGCCGGGTATACGACCCATTAACCGCCCAATTCTTCAGCCCCGACCCCTTTGTACAAGCTCCCGACAATTGGCTGAATTACAACCGGTATGCGTATTGTTTGAATAATCCGCTGATTTATACGGATCCGGATGGGGAGTGGATACATATAGTTGTTGGAGCTGTAGTTGGAGGGATTATTAATGTAGCCACAAATTGGGATAATCTTGATGATTTTGGAGAAGGTTTAGCTTCATTTGGAATTGGTGCTGCAACAGGAGCCTTGACTGCGGTAAATCCAGCATTAGGAGCAGTGGTTGGAGGTGCGTTTACAAGTGCGGGAAATAATGTAATTGCCCAGACTGGCAATGGTGTTGGATTAAATCAGGTTAATTGGGGACAAGTTGGCGGTCAGGCCGTTTTAGGTGCTGTTGTCGGAGGTGTAACATATGGGGTTGGTTCTGCGATTAATCAAACAGGTATAACAAACAAAATATTAGATGCATCTGGAATAACGAATAATGTTGTAAGAAACATTGTTGGTTCTACTGTCAATGGAGTTATGGTTGGCACAACGGCTGGATTAGCAAGGGGTGTTGGTACTGGTCTTTTAACTGGAGAATGGAATGTATGGGAACATACGTGGAAAGGAGCTGCTTATGGAGGTGCTGGGGGCTTTTTATATGGCAGTTTAACAGAACTTGGTTATCAAGCTCAATTAAAATTTGGGCGCAATGATGCTTTAAATAGTAAAAATACAGATGCTATTGCTAAAGGTGGTCAGCGATATGTGAATCGTTTACAAAAAATAGATGGGAGTAACAACGGGGGAAGTGGAAATTCTGCAACGGGTCAAGGTATGGGAGAAATTACTGTTGTTTATAACACCCAAACGGGAACAACAACTGTATCTATAACTGTTAGTCCAAATAGCTATTGGCAACCCCCTGCACCTTATCAATACAATAGCCCTACTATTTATCAAAACATACTTCGAATAAATAAGCAACAATGAAAAGTAGTAAAATAATGATTTATACCATACTAATAGTAATCGGTTTTATCCTTTTATATCAGTTCGGTATTAAAAATAAAGGATTAAGAGACTCTATACAAAGTAATGGTATTGAAACAATAGGGACGGTTGTAAACCGGACAAAAGGTGTCGAAGACGGAGGTATAACTACATTTGGAGTTCATTTTGATTTTTACGCAAATGGGGAATTAATAAAATCTTATCAGAGGTTAACTGGTAGAATAGAATATGATAACGCTATTGTTGGAATGAAATATAAGGTAAAATATTTATCTGAAAAGCCTAATATCAACTCTATAATTTTTATAAATGAGCCCCAGAAATCGGAATACAAAAATATACCTAAAGAAAGGGAGCGTATCTTGAATACATATGAAAATGCCCAAGTGTTTTTAAAGAAGAATGCCCAGCCATTAGATGAGCTAAATCATTTGATAGAACAATAAACCCAAAAGCCTCGGGGGAATCGGGGCTTTTTTATGGAATTAACTTTATAAGCTCCAGAATTTCTTTATCGGTAAGGTTTTCAATTTCTGATATATCGTAAATGGTGAGAAGGTAAACGGTACTATCCTTAAAAACAAGATGGGTAATAACCCTTGCCCCGCCTGATTTCCCTTTGGCCTTACTGGCAATGGCAAGGTGTATTTTATAGTAGTTATGTCCAATGGGATTTGATAAGAAGCGGTGATAGGATACTGGAACGATATGATTTAAGCATAAAAGATTTGGAAGAACAAAATTGGACAATAACATATCCATAGGAAACTGAGAAGCCGGGCTACCCCGACTTTTTCGTCATAATGCAGCAACGTTTTCTGATTATATCCCTTCCGGAAATCTGACGCTAACCTACACCGACTTCAGTAAAATAAAGACCCTGACAGAGAGCAACCGGCTTTACGAAATAAGCTACGGTGTGGACGACCAGCGTAGAAAGTCTGTCTTTACCCAGGGCTCTGCCACAACCACCCGTTATTATTTGGGCGATTACGAAGAAGTGTATAAACCGGATGGAACAATTCAAAAAATCCATTATCTTAGCGGCGGTTCGATGATGTTGCAACAAGGAGGCACCAAGTCCTTGTATTACGGATATCACGATTACCAGGGTTCTTTGATAGCATGGACCAACCAGAGCGGAACGGTAGTGGAACGCCGAGCCTACGACCCCTGGGGTCGCCACCGCAACCCCCAAAACTGGACAGAGGTCGACTACACATCCCCCTCCCAGCTCAACAACCGCGGCTACACCGGCCACGAACACCTGGACGCCTTCCAAATCATCAACATGAACGGCCGGGTATACGACCCATTAACCGCCCAATTCTTCAGCCCCGACCCCTTTGTACAAGCCCCCGACAATTGGTTGAATTACAACCGGTATGCGTATTGCCTGAATAATCCGCTCAAATATACTGACCCCGATGGGGAATGGGTTCATATTGTAGTTGGTGCTGTAGTTGGTGGTGTTGTAAACTTAGCCATGAATTGGAACAATTGTGATGGTTTTTGACAATATGCAGCAGCGTTTGTGGTTGGAGCTGGAGCAGGGGCAGCAACCGCTGCAACAGGAGGAGCAGCAGGAGCTGGTTTTTGGGCAACTGCAGGAGTTGCAGCAGCCGGAAGTGCGGCAACAATGGGAACTAATAGTATAATAGCCCAAACAGGTCATAATTTTTCAGGAATGGGAAATGTTGACTGGGGACAGGTTGGAATTAGTTCCGCTATTGGCAGTGTTTCTGGTTTTGCAGGTAGTGCTGCTGGATATTGGGCTGCAAATTCGTCAATGCTTGTAAATGGTATTAATAGTCCAATTTTACGTTCAGCCATTGTTTCTCCACTTGCCGCAGGTGCTGGACACATCGCAGGAGGAACTACTGCTGGTTTATTACAAGGCCAAAGTTTTAATACTGCTTTTGAGAATTCGTTTAAAGGTATTGGAAACAGTATGCTAATGGGTGCTGCACTGGGAGTAACAACAACAGTTGGAATGAGCTTTGCAAAGGGAGTAAATCCTATAACTGGCAAAACAATGTGGCCTAAAAATAATGGATTTAACGGTAGTCCAGAACGCACAATACTAAAAGGAGGTACAACCTTTGATAGATACGGGGATGAAACAGGTCGATTTGCAGCTCCTGATGGTACCCCATTTGACTCACGTTCACTACCTCCTAATGCTAAATTATCGCCTCTTACTACCTACAAAGTAGTTAATCCTCTTCCAGCGTATCAAGGCACATCCTCAGGCTCATTTTGGTTCAATTCATCAGGAGGTGGTACACAGTACATGTTTGATTATAATATCAATTATTTGTTGCAGAATAGTTATATAATAAGAGTATCTTAATGAATATAAAGCAATTAAAAAGCAAGATTAAAACACAGCTTAAAAAAGAGAAATATCCAATAAGTCTTAAACATCCGTGGGATTTATTAAAATTTAGGTATGCTAACTATTTTGAATTTATGCTTCCTGGAGAAAGTTATTGCTTGGAAGAAAAAAACAATAAATGGGAAGTTTTTTATACCGAAAGAGGCTCTAAGTTTGATATAAAAGAGTTTAGTAGCGAAACAGAAGCTTGCGAATATTTTTATAACTGGATAATGCAACGAAATAGTGAGTCACAACAATAAAGCCGGAGAAATCCGGCTTTATTGTTACATTATACTTTGCAATTTTGCTTTTTTCTATTTGAGAGAAAATGAAGTTCACTTTGGTTATGTTTTTTTCGACAAACCTAAGGGTCTTTTTTATTCATGGAGATGGAGACAGAAACTTAAATTATCAGCTTATTCATCTAATCATACAATCATAGTACTCCTCAAAAACAATAAATCCACATAATATGTCATAGAAATCTATAGAAATCCTTTGGGTTATTACGTACTCAATACCTACGATGAAAACGTTCATTTAACCCGTGTGGACGATCAGGAAGGCCGCCTTGTCCTCGTGCTTTATTCCAATCGTGGGTGGTGGTATCACCTGAGTACACCGGTTTGCGAAGACAAATAAGGGAAAATACGAATACCTCCCAAAAGTTGCTAACTTTGGCTGGTAACTAATTTGGGTCTGCCGGCGCAGCGCTTGTATCGTGAGCTTATTAACTTTGCAACCAATAATGAACCTTAACCATGAAGTCAAAAATTTATCTTATTCTCATTTCCTCTATTCTCCTGTCGGCATGTGCCGGTGCAGGAAAGAGATATGTTTTAAAATCTCCGAGTGGCGAAATCGGGGTCAGTGTAACCGATTCGGGACTGATGGTCAGTTATGAAAAGAGGCCGATCCAATTCATAAAAATGGATATAACTCCTGTCGGCAAAAACGCTGTTGCATTGAAAACCGGTGACACGCCCCTCGAATACCATATGCTTAGCGGCAAAAGGAGTGACTGCTCTAATGTTTTCAGACAGATGTTGCTAAGATGTGAAGGTCTTGTTCTTGACCTGAGAGTTTTTAATGACGGCGTTGTTCTGAGAAAAATAACTGACGGGACAGATCCGGAAATATCATATATAATTCCCGATGGCCAGAAACGATGGTCACAGAACCTGAGGACCGATTATGAGGGCTTCTATCCCATGCGGACGGAGGCACGCAGCGGGAGTTACGGCTATCCGCTGCTTACCGAGTATGCCGATGGTCTGTTCGGACTGATTTCTGAATCGGACGTACAGCACGGTATGAGCGGCTCCCATCTGGAAGTTCGGGATGATAACGCTTACCATATTAAATATATGTCCGAAGGTAAGTCCGAAAACGGTATTTCTCCGGCTTTTGTGCTTATTATAGGCTCGCTTGCCGATATTGTGGAATCAACTCTGGTGACCGATGTGGCCACCCCGTGCCAAATTAAGGATATCTCCTGGATCCACCCTGGTCTCTCATCGTGGATATATTGGGCATACAACCGCTCGTCGAAAGATTTCGGTAAGGTAAAGGAATACATTGACCTGGCCGCCGAGATGAGTTGGCCCTACACCCTGATAGATTGGGAGTGGGACGAGATGGCGGGAGGAGGCGACATTGAGGATGCCATGGCATACGCCCGGGAAAAGGGTATAAAGGTGAACTTATGGTACAACTCCGGCACCTCCTGGGTAGGTCCGGGCGCTCCGACTCCCCTGGATCGTCTGCGTACGGCCGAGGCCCGCGAGAGTGAGATGACACGTTTGAACAATATGGGAGTAAGCGGCATCAAGGTGGACTTTTTCTTGCCCGATGGTGCGGATATGATAGATTATTACCTTGATATACTTGAGGATGCTGCCCGCCACCGGCTGCTGGTAAATTTCCACGGCTGCACTGTTCCGCGCGGATGGAACCGCACCTGGCCCAATCTTATGACCATGGAGGGCGTTTATGGCGCCGAGTGGTACAACAACACGCCCCGTATGACCAAAGCCGCAGCCTCACACAATGCCACGCTGCCTTTTACGCGCAACGTGATAGGCCCTATGGACTATACTCCCTGCACCTTTTCGGACAGTCAGCACAAGCATATCACTACCGATTGTCACGAGTTGGCGCTTCCCATACTCTTTGAGTCGGGTCTGCAACATATGGCTGACCGTCCGGAATCCTATCTGTCGCTGCCTTACCAAGTCAAAGACCTGCTTATGGGGCTGCCTTCGGTATGGGACGACACCCGCTTGCTTGCGGGATATCCCGGCGAGAGTGCGGTCATAGCCCGTCGCAGCGGAGACCGCTGGTACATAGCCGGGATCAACGGTACCGACGAGGTTCTTGAACTCACTCCCGATTTCAGCAGGCTGGAGCAGCAAGGTAAGGTGACGGTATTTACCGACAGGGGTCAGGAACCCGGTCAGGGTTTCGAGATCAATGAGAATGTCGACCTGCCCGAAACTTTTATTTTGCAGCCTCGCGGCGGATTTGTAATCTTGACTGATTAAAGAATTACTAAACTGAATGATATAAACCTATGAGAACCTTAAAACTATTATTGACTTTTACAGTCGCTTTGACGGTACCGGTTTTTGCCCAAAATCCGATAATAAGCACGATGTTTACTCCCGACCCTGCGCCTTTCGTATATGGTGACAAGGTCTATCTGTTTACCGACCATGATGAGGACGGACACAATACGGACTTCAACATGAAAGACTGGTTGTTGTTCAGCACCGAGGATATGGTGAACTGGACCTATCTGGGCACACAGGTCACAACTGCCACTTTCTCGTGGGCAAGACAGGGCAAGATGGCTTGGGCCTCACAAGGTGTGGAGCGCGACGGCAAGTGGTACTGGTATGTCTGCTGCAATATAGCCGGCGGCGGCGATGCCCTGGCTGTGGCTGTTGCAGACGATCCTCAAGGCCCATGGATGGATGCCATAGGCAAGCCTCTGGCCGAGGGATTCGGTTTTATTGACCCTACGGTATTCATTGACGATGACGGTCGTGCCTATCTTTTCTGGGGCAATAAAGGTCTTTGGTACGGTGAACTGAACGATGATATGGTCTCGTTTAAGGATGGATGGAAAGAGGTGCCCGGCTATCGTGATCCGAAATCTTTCGGTGAGTTGCAATCCAAAATGAATTGGGCGCGCGGCCGTAATGAAATGATGACCCAGTTTGAGGAGGGACCGTGGCTTATGAAGCGGAACGGTATCTACTACCTCTCTTATCCGGCAGGCGGCGTACCTGAACATATGGCTTACTCGACAGCGCCTACCGTGCATGGTCCCTGGACCTATCGGGGCCGTATCATGGATGAGGCAGAAAACAGTTTTACCATTCACGGAGGAAATATAACGTTCAAGGGACGTGACTTCATGTTTTATCATAACGGCATGCTCCCGGGAGGCGGCGGCTTTAACCGCTCCGCCTGTGTAGAGGAGTTCAAGTTCAATGAGGATGGCTCAATTCCGTTCATCCCCTTCACAAAAGAGGGTGTGGTAACACCAATCAAGAATCTTGACCCATATAAACGTGTTGAGGCCGAAACGATGGCAGAGGCACGCGGGCTGAAGAATGACCGTCTTGCCGGCAAGGATCACTATGTGACTGATATACACGATGGTGACTGGATGCGCGTGCGCTCGGTTGATTTTAAGGATTGCGGTCAGAAACTTGTTACCGTGGTTGTGGGAAGGCAGAGAGGCAAGGGAACCATTGAGTTCCATATAGACAATATGGAAGGTGAGCCGTTCTGCACTGTTCCGGTAAATACGGACAATGCGGGATTTCCCACTGCAGCCTTCTCGTACCTGATTGACACAAACGTCACCGGTGTACATGACCTGTATATTGTGTTCCGGTGCGAGATTCCCGAGCCTTTCACCTTTGACTGGTGGCAGTTTAACTCTCATGCCAATCTGCCCATAATACAGACCAGCTTCACTGCCGACCCCGCCCCTGTGGTGATCAACGACACGGTATTCCTCTATACCACACACGATGAAGACGGCGCCCGCGGATTCCAGATGTTTGACTGGCTGCTTTACACATCGGACGATATGGTAAACTGGCAGGACCATGGCGCTGTAGCTTCGCTCGATGACTTTAAGTACTATGATGGAAAGAACGGTGCGTGGGCCCAGGAGGTGGTCGAGGCCAACGGAGCATACTATATGTACTGCCCCATACATGGTCACGGAATAGGCGTACTTATGGCCGATTCGCCATACGGACCGTTTAAGGATCCGCTGGGAGAGCCTCTGGTATGGCAGAAAGAACATTGGGAGGATATTGATCCTACTATTTTAATCGATGATGACGGACAGGTATATATGTATTGGGGTAACCCCAACCTCTATTCCGTAAAATTGGGCAATGACATGATATCGTTGGCCGGTCCTATTGTCAAACATCCCAAAATACAGGATTATCAGGAGGGACCCTGGATCTGGAAGCATGAGGGACGCTACTATCTGGCTTTTGCATCGACATGCTGTCCGGAAGGCATCGGTTATGCTATGAGTGACGGTCCGGAAGGACCCTGGGAGTATAAGGGACATATAATGGACCATACGGTACGCACCCGCGGCAACCACCCCGGAATAATCTCATATAAGGGCAAGCATTATGTGTTTGGCTTGAATTATGATATTATGCACCTTACAACATTTGCCCATGCCGAGCAGCGTTCGGCGGCATTGGCCGAGATGCACTACAATCCCGATGGCACCATTCAGGAGGTTCCCTATTTTATGGATAATGTGGTTGAGCAGATCAAGACATTCGATCCCTATCGTCGTGTAGAGGCTGAGACAATGTCCTGGGGTTATGGCCTTAAGACCAAGCGTATGGACGAGGAAAACAGAGGTTCTACCAATATGTATGTTACTAATATTGATGACGGTGAGTATATAAAGGTGAGCGGCGTAAGATTTGGAAATAAAGGCGCCAAGAAGTTCTATGCTTCGGTTGCCACCGACGGTTATGCCATCATAGAGATACGTCTTGACAGTCCGGAAGGACCAATGGCGGGCATGATCTCTATAGCACCTACCGGCGGTTACTCAAAATATTACACTGCAAATTGCAAATTGAAACCCAGATTACGCGGAACCCATGACCTCTATTTTGTCTTCAGGGGTACAGGCAAGAATCTGCTTAATTTCGACTGGTGGCGATTCAAGTAAGAATATGCTCTAATAAAACAGAAAATGGTCACTGATGAATGACCATTTTCTGTTTTTATGTGGTACCCTGTTCACTTTAGCAGGTTCCCGAGCAGGGAGCGGGTCAAGGTGCGGGTAGCGGTTGATGTCGCACTGCCTATGGCTCTGTGTGCTAAGTTTTTGCCCGTTGTTTTAGTTTTGCCCTTTTTGCCGGTCATCTTGTTAGCTACCTGTGTGCCAATGCTACGGCTTACGGATGTTATGGCTGCACCTGCGGCTGCCGTTAATATCTTTGAGCCTATTCCTTTTGTTCGTTTGCGGCTCTTCTCTTTGGACTCTTTTGAGGAGTCTGCATCGCGCTCCTCCTTCTCGGTTGCGGCCTGAAGTTCAGCTTGCCGTTGTTCGGATTCGGCCAGCAGGACCTCAAACGCGCTTTCACGGTCTATCACCTTGTCATAGCGGCCATACAGTCTTGAAGACCGGATAGATTCTCTGCGCTGTGATTCGGTAATGGCGCCTATCTGACTGAGTGGGAAAAGTATATTGGCACGTTCTACTATGCCCGGTACACCTTTTTCGTCAAGGAAGGATACGAGAGCCTCGCCTGTTCCAAGTTCCATAATGACATCTTCGGTCTTGAAGTCGGGATTGGCGCGGAAAGTTTGTGCAACTGTGCGGACCACTTTCTGATCTTTTGGCGTGTAGGCACGCAAGGCATGTTGAACGCGGTTCCCAAGCTGTCCAAGGATGTTTTCCGGAATGTCGGTGGGAGTCTGTGTAATGAAATAGATACCTATGCCTTTACTTCGGATCAATCTCACCACCTGCTCAATCTTATCAATCAGCGCCTTTGAGGTGCCGTCAAACAGTGTGTGGGCTTCATCGAAAAAGAAAACCAGCTTAGGTAGTTTAAGGTCGCCGACTTCGGGCAGCTGTGCGTAGAGGTCGGAGAGAAGCCAGAGCAGGAAGGTGGAGTAGAGTTTCGGATTCAATATGAGACGGTCAGCGGCAAGCACGTTCATCACGCCTTGTCCATTTTCGCACTGCATCAGGTCAAATATGTCGAAAGAGGGTTCGGCAAAGAAAATCTCGCCTCCCTGATTCTCAAGAGTAAGTAGGGCCCGCTGTATGGCGCCTACACTGACAGAACTGACAGTTCCGTAGGTGGTGGTCAGTTCGGATGCATGTTGTGCTACGTAGTTAAGCATGGAGCGGAGGTCCTTCATATCAATCAGCAGAAGACCGCGTTCATCGGCTACACGGAAAACAATATTCAGTACACCTTCCTGGACTTCAGAGAGTCCGAGAAGACGGGAGAGCAGTTGGGGTCCCATATTGGAGATGGTGGTACGCATGGGATGACCCTGTTCGCCGAACACGTCGAAGAAACGTACGGGGCACTCTTTGAAAACGGGATTCTCTATTCCAAATTCTTTGCAGCGCTTTTCAATGAATCCGTTCATGGAACCGGGTTGGCTGATCCCGCTCAGGTCACCTTTCATGTCAGCCATGAAGCAGGGAACGCCTGCCTGACTGAAGGTTTCGGCAAAAACCTGCAGGGTGACGGTCTTTCCCGTTCCTGTGGCTCCTGCAATCAAACCGTGCCGGTTAGCCATCTTTCCGCAAATCGCGATAGGACCCTGTTGGCCGTGAGCAACATATAGCCCGTTTTGATCAGTAAACATAAGTAGTTGTTTTAATGCCTATCTATTAAACAATCAAGGCAGAGTGTTCAAATAATCTATAATGGCAAAAGCTGCCGAACGGGCATCATTTATGGTGTCCCATACGGTCATAGGACGCTTGCATGATCCGGCTGCGAAGAGTCCGGGTTTACCGGTCTCGTTATCATATAGATGAGGACTGATGGTGCGAATGAATCCATATTCACCACTGATACCACAAGACTTGCCCAGAGTATTTGTTCCCGGTGAGGCCTCCATACCCACCATAAGCACCAGCAGGTCAGTGGTCATCTTCAGCGGTACTCCCATGAGTGTATCTTCGCTCTTGAGCTGTATGCGGCTGTCAAAGGTTGCAGCAGCCTCGGATATACGTCCGCGTACAAAACTCACGTCATATTTTTCCTGTGCAGTGCGGTACATCTCTTCAAATCCCTGCCCCCACATGCGCAGGTCCATGTAGAAGACCGAAACCTCACATTTGGGAAGCTGTTTTTTGACCTCAATAGCCTGTTTTACAGCTGTCACGCAGCAGAGCTTTGAGCAGTAATTGTTGCCGCTTTTTTCGTCACGCGAACCTACACACTGCAAGAATGTGACACGCTTTGGCACATCGCCGTTGGCATTTAATATCTTTTCATGTTTTATCATCCGCTCCATGTCTAGCGATGTTATCACACCTTTATAAATTCCGTAACCCAGTTCCTCCTTGCGACGTGCATCAAAAACCTGATAGCCGGTGGTCAGTAATACAGCATCGGAAACGTAGGTCTGACCTTTGGAATCGGTCAGTTTCCACTCGGTCCTGTGCCATTTGACATCGTTTATATCTACTCCGAAAGCTGTTGTTATTCCATCTGTAAGCAACTTGGAGTTCAGGTCATCGGCAATCTCCTGTGCCGACTGGAAATTGGGGAACAGAAACGCTTTATCCTGAAGGTTTTTGAGCGGTGTTTCGGATTTCTCGAACAGAACCACCTGAGCTCCGTATTTTGCCAATACCGATGCGGCTTCGATACCAGCCGGGCCGGCTCCTATGATTGCAATCTTTTTCATATTACACTAATAGATTATCAGGTTTCTTAGGCGCACGCAGTATTTTACCTGATGCAGCTTTGTACTTTTGTTTCGGGTCATAAGGGATGCCTATCTTATCAAGCAGGCGTTCAGACTGTACCTGATGGATTTGAAGGCCTAATTCCCACGGGTCATAGCCCAGAAGCATGCCGGTCATCTCCTCATAGGTAAGGACGGGAATGCCATAGCCTTCACGGTCGTAGGTTTTGTGCTCCATCTCGGCTATGGTATATTGCCAACGGTCCATGAATATGGTGCAGCCCGGACAGTTAGTCACAATAAAATCGGGCTCATACGGCTCCATGGACTTCAGTTTTTTCTTGGTGTTCGATATGGAATAGCCTCGGTTCTCCTGTATAAGGTACTGGCGGAATCCGAATCCGCAACAGTGACGGCGCTCGGGATAATCGACCACTTTGCCGCCCCAGGCTTCAATCATGCCTGCCAGTACGTAGGGAAACTCGGCTTTGCCTACCCCCTTTTCAGGGAATATCTTGGCGTAATGACATCCGATGTGTTCTACCACATTCAACGGCTTTCCTGTAAAGCGATTTACAAGGCGGTATTTCATCTTCTCAGCCAGTTCGAAACGGAACTTGTATATGAGGTCTGAGGGATGTACCAAATTTTTAGGAATATCAAACTCGCGTTTGCAGGCTTTGTACAGATTTTCACGAGTCTTTTCAAGCAGTTCCGGATTCTCTTCCCACAGATGGACCATTTCGGTAAAGACTCCGAACGATGTCACACATGAGGGTACATAATTCTCATATCCGTGTTCAATCATGAGTGAGAAGAGACGTGCCACTACGGTCATGGTGGTTTCAAGCGGTACTATATCCGAGTGATATCCTATGCCCGTACAGGTGTGCTGACGGAAATCATCGAACACATCTTTGCCAAGTTCCTCTTTCATTATCCTGAGGAATGCAGTCTCAGAGCCGGGGAAAAAGGTCTGACGTATGCAGCTTCGCTCATAAAAGTAATGGTCATCGGCTATAACTTTCTGGTATTCATTCCAATAACGGTTTGACATAATCTTTTTAATTTATAAGGTTTTCGGCCACTATCTCGGCTATATCTTTGACAGGGTAATCGTTGGTAGCATGTTGGAACGCTTTCTTACACATAGGGCAGGCCGTGATTATTGTGTCAACGGGCTTTGATGTGAGGTTGGCAAGTGATGCATTCCTGATTCTGGTCTGTTCTTCAACACTTGCTCTGGTATCTCCCAAGTTGAATCCGCAACAAACACTTTTCTCCTTTTGATAACGCGTTTTCTGCAGATTGGTAACGGCATTTATCACACGGCGCGGTTCTTCGTAGATTCCGCATCCGCGTCCAAGTTCACAGGGATCATGGTACGACACCTTACGGTCATCATGACGGACCTTTATTAGTCCCTGCTTGAGCAGTATGTCAATATATGTGGTATGGTGGATTACAGGTATATCCAGATTGTATTCCTTTTTGAAAGATTGGTAGCAAATAGGACATGAAGTTACAAGCATTGTGGCATAAGACTGTTTGATCATATCCGTGTTTTTCTTGCGCAGTTCTGCTGCCTGATTGAAGAATCCCTGCTGATAGAGAGGACGTCCGCAGCATATGGTGTCTTGCTTGTCCATGTACCAGTATTTCTGTTCTGCTGCTATGAAGATCTTCTCCATTGACTCGGTAATGCCGGGGGTAAGATGTGACATACAACCTCCGAAGTATGCCACCCGGCCTATTGCATTGAAAGGAATCTGTTTCTTTGTAAGATATGTGTAGTTGCCTTTGGTATCGATGGCGCCTTTATTCCTTGTCATACGGCGAATTGAGTTAAGGTCAATGCCTACCGGGCAGTCCACTGTACAGCGGTCACACATCAGACAGTTTTCGGCAATCATGTTGAGCCGACTGCCATGTTCCTTATTGCGCAGGCTGCGTATCAGATATACAGGCTGTATTTCATGGTTGTCAAGCACTCTGTCAATGGGACAGCCGGTTATGCAGACACCGCAGCGTGAGCAGGCGTTCAATTCGAATTGTGTATAGCCCGTCTTATAGAGCTCCTCGGTCACGCCTATTTTGCGGAACCATATAAGCAGCAATTCGGTGAAAATGTGCATATAGCGGGAGAACGGCAATGTGATAAAGAAGATTGCCAGCATAAGGGAGTAGAACATCCACAATGAAGCCTCCAGACCGCGCACTATCATGGGATCAAAGAGGTTGCCTATAGCCTGGGTCAGGAATCCTCCGTTTCCATACAGGCAGGCAGATACCGATTCGGACAGAAGCCTGAGCGGGAAGATCATCCATAGTGAGAATTTAGAGAACCTATCAACGAGTGTATGCTTGGTGGTGCGTCGCATTCCAAGAATCTTGGACCAGAAGATCTTGACCATGGCCATGGCCAGTCCAAGGAGTATGTAGATAAGCAGGCCGTCCATAATGTCCGAGTACAACTTGTGCTGTCGGAAAGATTCCGGTGCTTTATGTATAAAATATCGGTAGAAGATTGCTATGTAAAACGGACGTTTGTAATGGATACGTGCAATACCCTCTTCGGTTTCGACTTTGTAACGACGCTGATTGAAATATCCGAAGTTTTTGTCCTTATCGGTATGGTAAACATACCAGCCCTCCTGCTCTTCAAGTTCATGGACAGTCTCTATGGACTGTTCACGTTGCAGGCTGTGGAAAGTATTGCGACTTTCGATATCGCCCACTATGATAAGCAGGAACCAACCCAAAGCAAATGACTGGTGCATTAATCCAAGCAGCAGATTCTTTTTCAGGATTCGTTTATGGAACAGGCCTTCACGGATCATCTCCCATGCGGCCGGAATTATTTTCCAAGAGTACCAATTTTTTCGTAATGTTCTGCGCTGTGCATAGCTGAATTTGCGTATCCAACGGACATATTTGAATATGCATATTGCAAACAGTAAAATGACACCTAAAATGAATGGTATTACAAAGTCATTATATGGATAGACATGTATCTTCATCTTGCCTTTTTCTCTGTTCCGTCAAGAATTTGACGCATGTTTATAATAAGTGAACGTAAATTTACCCCACGCGGACAGACAAGTGTACATTTTCCGCATAGCATACATTTACGTAATTCTTTTCCCAGTTCTTCATATTCACCCCGACGGAATGAGGTATGGACTTGTCGTATGCTGAAATCCGTGAACTGACCGGCCGAGCAGGTTGCACTGCAACACCCGCACTGAAAGCAACGTTTGAATGACGGAGTCAGTTCAAGTAATCTGCGATATTTTTCAAGCGAAACCTCATCAAGGTTTTCGGCTCTTGGGGTTTTTATTGAAAATCCGAAGTCTATCATCCTTTCGTCCGTTTAAAATTGTGTCGTAAAAATCCATGCCTCCCGTAACACGGAAAATGTTGCGTAGCTCTTCCATAGTTTCAGGAGAGATTTCACGCAGTGCACCCGGCCCCTTACCGTGGTAGTTGGCGCCGAATTTAGGAGCTACATCTTTTATATTCTTTAAATACCAGTCCCATATCGGCCCCTGTTCAGGATGATTTTCAGGACGCATTCTGTCCGGATGTACACAATAGCCTATCTCAAGTATGTTGTTACCTGTATTCTCCATTATCTCCACCTGCTGTCGTCCTAAACGGCTCTCTTTGTAGTAGCCCATCTCCTGTGAGACTTTACGTAAAATGTTTATTACAACACCCGGCGCGTTACCGCGGGGACAGCGCGGTTTGCAGGACATGCATTGTCCGCAGAACCAGATAGTGTCTGAGCGAAGCAGTTTCTCTACCTCTTCTTCATCGCCACGCTGCACCATATCACATATGCGACGGGGATCATAGTCATAAAATTCGGCTGCAGGGCATATTGCGGTACAGATTCCGCAGTTCATACATGCTTTAAGTGAGCCTTCATATCTGACATCAGATTTGATTATATCTATCAGATTACCCATTTGCAGTCAGTCAATTTTTTTTCGGTTGAATTTCATAGCTCTGAACAACAGTTTTGAGAGGGGTTTTTCGCGTTTGCGCTTAAGCAGATTGATATACCATCCCAGTTTTTTGGCTATCGATATCCTATATGTTTCAACAAATTCAATCAGGGTTCCGTCCCGGTCTTCAATATAGGTGAAGCGTCCTGCTGCATCGCCCATGCTGAAATGTTTGCCGTCGGGACAGCTGTCAACGGTGAAAGGATGTCCGTGGTCGGCGCACCATTTAGCCAGTTCGTCCATGCCGGTCACATCGAAACAGATCTGTATAAAACCGGGGTCACCCCAATAGCGGCCTTCAAATATTTTACGCGGCTTGCGGTCAAGGCACTGTACCAGCTCTATATATCCGGTGGGAAATATAGGTGCAAATGCTCCCTTGTTGGGTTCGGACCATTGGAGCATGGTCCGGCGGAACTCGCCATCACCGCCTGCCAAAGGTTTCAGGTCATCGAATTTTCCCGATTCGTTGTATATTACTTTGTCATATCCCAGAATGTCGGAATAGACTACTCGGGCTTTATCTATATCGGTTACGCCTATCATGCAGCCTATCATGCCGCCAAACTCCTTGCCTTCGTCAATCAGTATGAAGTCATCCTGTAAGGCCTGGAACCAATTGCCCTCGGGGTCGGTGATGTAGAAGGTGCGGCTGCCGTCAGGTGCGGTCACTATGGGACTCACATCTTTCCAACGTTCTGAAACAAACTTGTGAGCACTATCTATATTACGGCATTTGACTTTTGCGCAGAAAACACCCAGGTCACCCACCTGAATTTGGAAGTCAACCGGTTTAGGCTTACGTTGTGAATACTGCCAAATTTCGAATCCGCCGCCACCCTGAAGGTTAAGAGCTATTACAGCATGACGTTTTTGGGGTTTTCCTCCTGTATATGGAAGCATCCTTTCGGCCACTGTGTCATCTTCAAGAACTTTTATGTCCACTCCGAACATATCAATGAACCATCTCCATGAGTTGTAAACCGATGTGGTCCCGATACCTATCTGCTGTATGCCGGTTATAATGAAATCTCTCTTTTGCATAATCTTTTTTTGTCAAACTGCAATATTACAGCTTTTTTATGGTTTTTCAAACCTGACATTTGCCAAAAAGGTCTCCGGATAAAAAAATGGCCAACTATAATAGCTTTATTTCTCATTATTCTTAAATTTGTGTCGTACTTAAAAAAAGAGCTCATGATACTTACTTTTCTTTTACTCGGATTAGGCACGACGGAACTGATTGTCATTCTTCTTGTAATACTTCTGCTTTTTGGTGCAAAACGTATTCCCGATCTTATGAAGAGCATGGGTAAGGGTGTGAAAAGTTTCAAGGCCGGCATGAAGGAGGTTGAGAATGAAATCAATGCTCCCGATAAGTCTGCCGATAAGAACGAATCAGTCGATGGAAAGGATCAGAAATCTTAACCATACCACTCCCGGACAATGCTTGATTTCTATTCTGTACAGAACGGAAAAGATTATAAATCCTGACCACATCATATCCTTATGACGGCTCCCGATGACAGACCGATGACATTCTGGGACCATCTTGAAGCACTCAGAAAAGTTATCTTGCGAATCTTCGCCGTTGCGATGGTGGGATTTGTTGTTGCCTTTTTCCTTAAGGAGCTGCTGTTTAGACTTATATTGGCCCCAAGTCACCCGGATTTTATCCTTTATCGCTGGATAACTTCAATTGCCGATATGATGGGACTGGACTCCTCGGGAATTCAGGATTTCAATGTGGAACTGTTCAGCACCACACTGACTGCACAGTTTATGATACACATGAAGATGGCGTTCTATGTCAGTATTCTGGTCATTTTACCTAATATAATCTATTTGCTGTTCGGATTCATTGCCCCCGCACTTCATAAGGAAGAACTTCGGAGTACTACAAAGGTCGTAGTCTGGTCCTACATATTGTTTATGGTGGGTATAATTATGAATTATCTGATCATTTTCCCGCTCGCATTCCGTTTTTTGGGAACTTATCAGGTCAGCGTCGATATACCCAATATTATCACGCTTGAGTCATATACAAACCTTTTGGTAACTCTTACTTTTCTTATGGGCATATTTTTTCAGCTGCCTATTC
>Ga0255344_1000401_pt1 | contig 68900 bp, 58 predicted proteins | sample wastewater_treat_5_FD_192414 | JGI IMG/M metagenome (GOLD analysis project Ga0255344, IMG submission 192414) | Wastewater microbial communities from Lulu Island WWTP, Vancouver, Canada - plant18 | ecosystem: Engineered > WWTP > Wastewater > Unclassified | place: Canada: Vancouver, British...
CCCCCGAAAAGCGCGCGCGGCGCCGGCCTATGGACCCTGTGGAAAACGCTCCGCGTTTCCCACAGCGCCCACAGGCCCGACCACGACGAGGAGGAAGACTCATACACCACTCAGGCGGACGCTACTCGCGGCTCGGCACTCCGTCGGGAGTTGTGATGGAATGAGGATTACGGCCGCCGGCCGCGGCTTTCCGCTCCGCAACCATGAGTCTCCGTTCATCCCTCCGTCCGTCCTGCGCCCTCCGTGCGAGCGCCGCCTCGTCGGCGCGGCCGCGCGTGCGCGCGCACCCCCGGGTCCGGTGAGCGAGAACCGGATCGCCCGCGGCTCGCTCTTCGCCGGCCTCCCGCCAGCCGGCGAGGCGGAGGCGTTCGCGAACCTCTTTACCGCCCCGGGGCTGCGCATCGAGCGGATCGTCTCCCACGGCCACGCCTCCCCCGACGGCTTCTGGTACGACCAGGGCTGGGAGGAGTGGGTGCTCGTCCTCGCCGGGAGCGCCCGGCTGGAGATCGAGGGCGAGCCGGAGCCGCTGCCGCTCGCTCCGGGCGACTGGGTGGCGCTTCCCGCCCGTCGCCGGCACCGGGTGGCCTGGACCAGCCCCGACGAGCCGACGGTCTGGCTCGCGATCCACCTGACCCCCTGCTGAGACCGGGGGAGATCCCTACCGGAAGAGGAGAGCGCCCTTGCCCCTGCCCGCCGAGATCCGTCTGCGCCCCATCGGCTGCGTCCGCAGCCCGTTTCACGACCCGGCCGAGATCCCCAAGGGGAAGGGAGCCAAGCACGAGGCCGAAGGGACGATCGAGCTCCGTCCCGAGCTCGCCGAAGGGCTCCGGGACATCGAGGGCTTCTCGCACCTCTTCGTGATCTGGTGCTTCGATCGGAGCGAGGGGTTCGATCTCCTCAGCCAGCCCCCGAACGCCGACCGTCCGCACGGCGTCTTCGCCACTCGCTCCCCGCGCCGGCCGAACCCGCTCGGCCTCACGGTGGTCGAGCTCCTCGGGCGGGAGGGGCACGTGCTGCGCGTCCGGGGCGTCGACATGCTCGACGGCACCCCGGTGCTCGATCTCAAGCCGTATCTGTCGAGCGTGCCGGCGGAGAAGCTCCGGCGGGGCTGGCTCACCGAGGCGGGAGCCTGAAGCGGACGCTCCGGACGGCGCCGCCGCGGCGCGCGCCCGCCTGCTTTCCCGCCTACTTTCCGGTGGGCGCCACCTCGCGCTCCTCGTGGAGCGCCTCGAAGACCCCGAGCTGCCGGTTCTTGCGCACGTTGTCCCAGGCGAAGCAGCGGCCGTTCATCGCGATGTAGACGCCCGCCGGCAGCACCTGCACGAACGAGAGGGCGCTGCCGAGGTTGAAGAGGCCGTCGGAGGCGTTGAACGTCCAGGGGATCATCGCCCCGGTGAGGACGATCGTCTTGCCGCTCACCTCGCGGGCCAGCACCGCCGCGCTCTCCACCATCGTGTCGGTGCCGTGGGTGATGACGATCCGCTCCGCGGCCGTCTGCCGGCAGCAGGCGGCGAGCAGCGCCCGGTCGGCGTCGGTCATCTCCAGGCTGTCGATCATCATCACGGTGCGCACCTGCACCGGCAGCCGGCAGCGGCCGAGGCGGAGCATCTCCGGCAGGTGGGTGTCGTGGAAGGCGAGCCGGCCGGCCAGCTCGTCGTAGGTCTTGTCGAAGGTGCCGCCGGTGACCAGGATCTGGATCGTCATCTTCCGCCTCACGCCGTTCCGGACGAGCCGAACCCGCCGGCGCCCCTGGCGGTCTCGGCCAGCTCTGGGACCTCTTCGAAGCGTACCGCCGCCACCGGCGCCACGACCAGCTGGGCGATCCGGTCGCCGCGGCCGATCACGAACGGCTCGCCGCCGAGGTTGACCAGAACCACCGCGACCTCGCCGCGGTAGTCGCTGTCGATCGTACCCGGGCTGTTGAGGAGCGTCACGCCGTGGCGGATCGCGAGCCCGCTGCGCGGCCGCACCTGCCCCTCCCAGCCGGGGGGCAGCTCGAGCGCGAACCCCGTGGGGACGAGCGCCCGTGCCCCCGGCGCGAGCTCCAGGGGCGCGGCCACCGCCGCGCGCAGATCGACCCCGGCGCTGCCCGGCGTCGCCGGCGCCGGCGGGGGCAGATCTTCCCCTCCGGGCAGGCGGCGGAAACGGACCGTGACCATGGGGTCGCTCACCACTTCTCCGGCGGCGGCTGCTTGCCCGCGCCCGGCGGCAGTTCCAGATCGCCACCCGGTTTGCCCGGAGGAGGCGGCGGCATCCCGCCGACCCCGATGGGAGGCGGTGCCCCCGGCATCCCCGGCAGCCCGCCCGGCGGCGGATAGCGGAACGGCCGGCCGATCCCGCGCGTCGAGAGCCGCATCGGGGGGATACCGCCGATGCCGATCTGAAAGGTCATCTGCGGGCTCGTCAGCAGCTCCAGCGAGAACTCCCAGTCGCGATACCGCGTCTTCTCGAAGAAGGTCCGGTACCCCTCCTCGTCGCTGAGGCTCCGCACCCCGCGGATCGGCCCCGCCGGGAGCTGCGGGGTGCCGAAGGCGCTGCCGCCGTCGCCTTCGCCCGCGCCGTCCCCGACGTCGCCCACCGGCTCGGGGGGCGGCGGCTGGCCGGGGATCTCGATCGGTGTCCCCATGCCGAGCAGGAGCAGGCCCCACTTCGTGTCGTCGGTGATCGGATCGCGCCAGAGCTGGCGGATCGAACGGGGGTTGACGTCGCGCAGCTCCTGGAGGGTGTTGGGGAGCCGCCCGAACCGCTTCTGGAAGACCCGGATCGCCTCGGCGTACTGCAGGCCGCGGGAGATCAGCTCCTCCTCCCGGTCGCGGCGGATGGCGGCGCTCCAGAGCGGCAGCACGGCGGCGACCAGGATGTTGAGGACCATGACCGCCATCACCACCGCCACCAGGTTGTAGCCGCGCTCGGCGGCGCGCCGGGGGGGAGCCATGATCACCAGGTGTTGTACGCGGTGCCGTCGAGAGCGATCCCGGCGGAGCCCGAGCGCACGTCGGAGATCCCCGGTTCGCCCCCCTCGGGCAGATCGGTCTCGGCGAACGGGGTGTCGAGGGACTCCTCCTCGAAGATCAGCTCCCAGGTCTCCGCGCTCTTGGTCATCGGGTCGATCGGCACCGCCCGCAGGTACCGCTTCTCGACCAGCTCTTCCAGGGTCGGCGGGTAGTGCCCCTTGTCGCCGTAGTACTGATCGAGCACCTCGCGCAGGGTGCGCAGGTTGGTCTTGAGCACCGCCTCGGAGGCGCGCCGCGGCATGTCCTTGAGCGCCGGCATCGCGATCGCGGCGAGGATGCCGATCATCGCCACCACGATGATCAGCTCGAGCAGGGTGAAGCCGCGGGCGCGGCGGCGGGGACGGGTTCTCTTCGGCGGCATCGTCGCTCCTCCGTCACCAGAGGGTATAGGGGACGCCGTTGAGGCCCACCCCTTCCGAGAGCGAGTAGACGTCGTAGACGTTCTCTCCCCCCCAGCTGGTCGCGTCCCAGTCGTCCTGGTAGCTGCGCAGCCCCCACTCGTCCTTGCCGGTCATCGGATCGATCGGGATCCGGCGCAGGAACTTCACCTTGCGGTCGATCTGCCCGATCACGTCCACGCCCTCGACGAGCACCTCGAGCTCCTTCGGGTAGCCGTCGGTGCCGAGCTCGACCGGCAGCAGCCCCGAATCGCTGTACCGCTTGAACTCGTCGATCGCGGCCCGCATCTCGCGCAGCGCGGTGCGCAGCTCCATCTCCTTGCTCCGCTTGACGGTGAACTTGACGACCGGCATCGAGATCCCGGCGAGGACCGTCAGCGTCACGCAGACGATCACCAGCTCGACGAGGGTGTAGCCGCGCTGCCGCCGTCCGGCCACCGCTCTCCTCAGAGCCACTCGGTCGGCGTCCGCGGCCCGCGCGGCGGCTCGGTGGTACCGATCAGGAGCCGGGCGGGCAGCACGCGGACGGGCCGGGGCGCGAGGTCGGGACCGAGCGGCGCCGCCGAGTCGATCGCGAGCTCGGTGGTGCCGGCCTCCCGGGCCCGCAGCCGCAGCACCGCCACCGTGCCGCGCCCCGCCACCGCCGGGCGGTCGCCGAGCCGGCTCGCGCCGAGCCAGATCTCACCCGGATGGGAGAGGTCGGCGAGCACCTCGCGCTCGCCGGCGCCACCCAGGAACTCCCCAGCCGCGACCGCTACCACCTCGACGTGCGCAGGGTCGTAGACGACCACCAGCGGCAGGTGCGACACCGGGCGCGCGGTCTCGACGGTGAGCGCGAGCTCGATCTCTTCGCCCGCCGCCAGGCGGAGCCGCTCCGCGGCGAAGCCGAGCGTCACCTCGTCGTCGCTTCCCGCGAGCGCCCAGCGTCCGCTCTCCCTGGCGGCGGGTTCGAGGTTGGCTACCGGCTCGTCCGGCGGCGCGGTCGGCTCCGGCTCCGGCTTCCCGAAGCTGTCGGCCGGCGGCAGGCCCGGCACGAGCTCGGTACCGGGGGGCGACTCCGGCTGCGCCGGCGGGTTGCCGCCGACGCCAACGCCCGGCTGGAGCCCGCGCGGCAGCCGCTGGAGACGCTCCCGGATCTTCTCCTGCACCTCCTCGGGGCTGGCGCCGGCCTCTTCGTCGAACGGCCCTTCCGCGTCCGACTCCACGCGCGGGCTGCCGCCACGGAAGGTGATGTTCTGCTCGGTACCGACCCAGACCGGCAGCAGGTCGCTCTCCCGGATGCTCGGGGTGCGGATGATGTGCGGGGTGAGGGTGAGCAGCACGTCGGTGCGCTGCGCCTCGGTGCGCGTCTTGCCGAAGAGGTAGCCGATCAGCGGCAGCTCGGAGAGTCCGGGCAGCCCGGACTCCGCCTTCGTCTCGTCGGTGCGGATGAGGCCGGCGAGGAAGTTCGTCTCGCCGTCCTTGAGACGGATCGTCGACTCGATGTTCCGGGTGCCGATGATCGGCTGGCTCTGCCCGCCCGACCCGGAGATGTAACCGGTGATCTGCGAGACCTCGATCTTCAGCTTGAGGGTGATCTCCTTGTTGTGGTGCACCCGCGGTTCGATCTGGATCCGGATGCCCACGTCCTGGTACTGGAACGAGGTTATGGGCACGATGTTGCCGCCGATCGTCCCGGCGGTGTTGAACGAGGTCATCGGCACCGGCACCTTGTCGCCGATGTGGAGGTTCGCCTTCTCCCCCTCGGTGATCCGCACCTGCGGCTTGGCCAGCAGCTGCGCGTCGCTGTTCGTCTTCACGAAGTCGTAGAGGATCGACGGCACCGTCAGCGCCCACGACTGCCGGTTGATGTTCTGCAGGTCGCTGAAGCGGATCGGACCCTCGCCGCCGAAGTCGAGCGACTGGCCGATCTGGTAGCCCGAGAGCGAGACGCCGAGGTCGAGCAGCTTCGTGGTGTTGACCTGGATCAGCTCGACGTCGACCACCACCTCGGCCTTCGACTTGTCCACCGACTCGATGATCCGCTGCGCGACCTTCACCTTGTCGGCGGTGTCGCGGATCGCGATCGCGTTGAGCGCCTCGATCGGCGTCGCCGATTTCGTGCCGATCAGGCCGCGCAGCATGTTCATCACGTCCTTCACCTCGGCGTTGGAGAGGAAGAAGGTCTGGATCACGAGGTCTTCGTAGGTGCGCCGGTTCTGCGGGTTGTCGGCGGCGACGATGATCGAGTGCTCGTCGACCACCTTGTAGAAGTGGCCGGCGGCGCGCATCAGGATCTCGAGCGCGTCCTGGGCGGTGACCTCGGCGAGCTCGATGGCGATGTTCTGATCGCGCAGGTTCGGGTCGAAGAGGACGTTGATCCCGTACGCCTTGCCGAGCGCGCGGTAGATGTCGAAGATCGAGACCGGCTTCGGGAAGTTGAGCGAGATCGGCTCCTTCGAGCGCGGGTTGAGCACCGGCGGCTGCGCCGAGGCGCCCCGCGTCCGCGCCTTCATCTCGTCGAGGGTGAGGGGCGCGGGCTCGGCGGCCCGCGCCGTGGCGATCTGCTCGCGGACCCGGTCGAGCTCGACCGCGGCGTACTGGTTCGTCGGATCGAGCTGGACCGCCTGCTGGTACTCCACCAGCGCGCGCTCGAAGACTCCGGCCTCGTGGAACCGCTTCCCCCGCTCGAAATGCGTCTGGGCGGCGGTGATCTTGGCCCGCATGAGCGCCGCCTTGTAGCGCGCGTTGCCGGGATCGCGCCGGGTCAGGTCGAGGTAGTGGAGGACGGCGGTATCCCAGTCCCCGCGCTGTTCGGCGATCTGCGCCTGGCGCAGGGTGGCGAACGAGCTGCAGCCGATGACGACGATCATCAACGCCAGCCCGAGCCAACGCCCGATCTTGAGCTCTGAACGCATCTGCTGCACCCCTTCCGCGTGACCCCTGCCGCTAGCTCCCGATCCCGAGCCGCTGCGCCGGGTGGTCGGGGAAACCGACGAACTTCAGGGAGACCGACTCCAGACCGATCTCCACGAGGATGAACTTGCCCGCCAGCACCTCGCCCCGGCGGGCGTTGAACACTTCCTGCTTCTCCTGGTCGCTGAAGACCGCCACCCGGTTGCGCGCGGGGCCGAAGCTGCCGAGATAGACGATGTCGACCGGCGGCGGCTTCGGCCGCGCGGCTTCGACCGCCGCCGCGCGGGCGCGCGCTTCCGCCTCCCGGCGCGCCCGCTCCAGCGCCTCGAAATCGACCGGCGGCGGCGGGGGAGGCGGGGGGGGCGGCGGAGCCGGACCGTACCGGAACGGATCGCGTCCGATCGCGAAGGCGAACGGCTCGACCTCGAGCCGTCCGAGCCGCAGCGCGGTCACCTCCGGGATGGCGAGCGCGGAGCGGGCCTCGCGCGCCTCCGGACGCCGCGCCGCCCCGGCCGGCGGCGGCGCGTAGAGATCGTCGTCGCCGGAAACCCGGAACAATGGCGGCAGATAGACCACGGCGGCGAGCAGGAGGCTCACCCCGAGCCCCGCGAGCAGGAGGCGCTGACGGCGCTCGGGCGTCACGATCGGCCCTTCCCGGCCGGCTCCGGCTCGGCGATGAAGAGCGTCGAGAGCGAGAGCTCGGCGCGCAGCTGGCCGCCGGTCCCCACCTCCCCGACCCGGATGCTCTCCAGGGTCAGGAACGAGGGGGTGAGCTCGAGCAGGTAGACGAGCTGCCGCAGGGCGCCGTAGGAGCCCTCCACGCCGAAGACGAACGAGCGGCGCACCAGGCCGTACTCGGTCAGGCTCTGCTGCGGGTAGGAGATCGCCCGGATCTCGAGCCCGGAGCGCGCCGCGAGATCCTTGACCTCGGCGATGGCGGCGGTCAGCCGCTGCTCCGGCGTCGCGAACCACTCCTGGTAGAGCCGCTCGCGGTACTCCCGGTTGCGCAGGATCGCCGCGCGGCGGCTGGCGAGCTCGCGGGTCTGCCGCGCCACCTCTTCGCGCTCGTTCGCGGTCCACTCGAGGCGGCGCTCGAGGGCGGCGATCCGGCCGGCGAGCACCACCCGATCCCAGGCGAGGACACCCAGGTTCGCCGCGAGGAAGAGCAGCGCCGGCAGCCAGACCCGGATCCGCCGCTGCCAGAGTCCGGCGCGGCCGCTCACGGACCGATCCTCCGGGTCGCCGAGGCGGGAGCGCCGAGCGGCACCGGCGCGGCCCCGGGAGCGACGCTTTCCGCCGCCTTGCGGGGCCGCATCACCGGCGGCCGGACGGGCGCCGCCGCCGGCGGCGTGTCCTGACCAGACGCTCCGGCGGCCGGCACCCCGAGCACCATCGGGATCCCCGCCTCCCCGGCCGGAAGCACCGGCTGCCGGCCGCCCACCCGGGGCGCGGCGGCCGGGGCGGCGGCCCGGGAACGTTCGTCCGGCGCCGGCGTTCGCGGCTCCCGCTCGCGGCGGCCGACGGGAGGTTCGGCGACCCCCGGGAGACCCTCCTCACCGTCGCCAGCCGTGGCCGTCCGGGGCACCGGCGGAAGCGCCACGGCGCCTCCGGCCTCCGGCGCCGCGGCCTCCGGCGCAATGCCGATCGCTGCGGCGACCGTCGGCGGCGGCGCCGCCGGCGCCGTTTCCGCCCGCCCGGGAGCCCCTTCCGGCGGCGCGGCCGCCGCGGGGGGCAGGTAGCTGACGGCGAGCTCGAACTGCACCGGCTTGCCCGGCGGCACCGCCTCCCGTCTCAGGTCGGGCGCGGCGAACTCCGGGGCGGCGAAGAGGGCATCCACGAGGTCGAGCAGCGCCTCGTCCCGCTCCGCGTAGCCGGTGACCTGCACCGTCACCCAGAGCTCGCTGGCAGCCGCCTCGGCCTTGCGCGCCCCCCGGCCGCGCGGCTGCCCGGGGGCGACCAGGAGCGGACTGACCTGCACGAGCCGCACCTCGCGCGGCAGCACCCGCCCGAGGCTCTCGAACAGATGGGTCCAGGAGAAGACCCGGCGGTCGATCTCCTGGTCGAGGAAGAGCGCGTGCGCGTTCTCCGTCATCAGGTCGATGCCGCGCAGCGCGTTCTCGACCTCGCGCAGCCGCTCGCGCTCCGCGCCGAGCGCCCGCTGGGCCTCGGCGACCAGCTCCCGCTCGGCCCCCAGCCCCCGCCAGAGCGTCCACGCCTGCCGGAGGTTCCAGGCCGCCAGCAGGGCGCCGAGCAGCCAGGCCACCAGCGCCAGCCGGGTGATCGGCCGCAGGTTGACGAACGGGCGCCGCGCGAGGTTGAGCTTCACCGCACCTCCGCGCTGGCGGCGCCCACGAGCGGCGCCAGCTGCCGCCAGTCGGCCCCGGGGGCGAGGCCGGTCGCGAGCAGCGCGCGGTGGGCAGCCGGCGCCGGGTCGCGCCGGAGGCCGGCGTCGACGATCTCCCGCCAGAGCGCCTCTTCCGCCGCGGGCACCACGAGCACCGGGTCGGGCAGCCGTACCTGCGGCAGCCGCTCCTCGACGAACGCCTGGGTCAGGCGCAGCTCGCGCACCAGCACCTCCCGCCGGGTGGCCTCGTCCCACTCCGGGGCGAGCGCCTTCTGCCGGTAGACGATCGGCTCCCCCCCGCTCCAGCCGGAGAGGAGGAAGGAGCCGTTCGCCGTGGCCAGCAGCAGCAGGTCGCCTGCCGGCTGCCGGGCGAGCAGCGCCGTGCTCATGGCGGTCCCGGCGCTCACGATCTGCCCGAGCTCCACGCCATGGCGGGCGAACCCCTCTTCGAACCGGGCCAGGGCGAGCTCATTGGCGAAGCCTACCAAGGAGCGGCGCGGCTCCTGCTGCCCGGCGAGCGCTCGGGCCGGCAGCAGCTCCAGCCGCAGCTCCTCGGGCCGGAACGGCACCAGCCGCCGCAGCTTGAAGCGCAGCACCTCGTCGCGCTCGTCGGCCTGGCGCGGCAGCTCGCCATGCTCGACGAAGACCGCGCGCAGCCAGTCGTCGGGCAGCACGAGCGACGCCTGCCGCACCGGCGCCGAGGCGCGCTCGAGCAGCGCCGCCACCCGTTCGGCGAAGGCGTTCGCGGTCGCCGGCGCCCGCCCGGGCGGCGCCGCCACCCAGGCGCCGGCGTCGAGCGGCTCGGCGTGGAGCTCGCGCAGCTCGAGCCCCGTCTCGCCGCGGCCGAAGGCGGCGAAGGTCAGCGCCGCGTCGTCGAGGGCGAAGACGTGCGGCGGCACCGGCCGCGGGTCGCGCCCGCAGAGGCGCTCAATCCACGAAGGTAACCTTGTTGATCTCACGCAGCGTGGTCACTCCCTGCAGTACCTTCTCCAGCGCCGACTCGCGCAGGAACCGCATCCCCTCCCCCTTCGCCGCCCGCTTGATCTCCGAGCCGGGGCGGCGCTCGAGGATCAGCTCCCGGATCCGGTCCGAGAGGTCGAGCAGCTCGGAGACCGCCAGCCGCCCGAGAAAGCCGGTGCCGTTGCACTCGAGGCAGCCCGCCCCCTCGTAGAAGACCTGATCGGCATAGAGCGACGGCGAGAGGCCCGATTCCTCCAGCGCGGTGCGCGAGATCCGCGCCGGCCGCTTGCAGTGCGGGCAGATCCGCCGCACCAGCCGCTGCGCCAGCACGCAGTTGAGCGCGGAGACGAAGTTGTAGAGGTCGACGTTCATGTTGAGGAACCGGCCGAGCACGTCCACCACGTTGTTCGCGTGCACGGTGGTGAAGACGAGGTGTCCGGTGAGCGCCGACTGGATGGCGATCGAGGCGGTCTCCTCGTCGCGGATCTCGCCGACCATCACCTTGTCCGGATCGTGGCGCAGGATCGAGCGCAGGCCGCGGGCGAAGGTGAGCCCCTTCTTCTCGTTGACCGGGATCTGGGTGATCCCCTTGAGCTGGTACTCGACCGGGTCCTCGATGGTGATGATCTTGTCCTCGGGCGAGGCGATCTCCGAAAGGCAGGCGTAGAGGGTCGTCGTCTTGCCCGAACCGGTGGGGCCGGTGACGAGTACCATCCCGTACGGCTCGCGAATGAACTTGCGCAGCTTGCGCAGCGTCTCGTCGTCGAAGCCGAGGATGTCGAGGCGGAGGTTGCTGAACTCCTTCGACATCGACTCCTTGTCGAGGATCCGGATCACGCAGTCCTCGCCGTGCACCGACGGCATGATCGAGACGCGGAAGTCGATCGTGCGTCCGGTCAGGCGCAGCTTGAAGCGGCCGTCCTGCGGGATCCGCTTCTCGGCGATGTCGAGCTCCGACATCACCTTGATCCGGCTGATGATCGTCTGGTGGTACCGCTTGTCGATCGGCTCCATCGCCTGATAGAGCACGCCGTCGATCCGGTACTTGATGACCACCTCGTGGTCGCGGCTCTCGATGTGGATGTCGGAGGCGCGCCGCTGGATGGCGTTGAAGAGCGTCGAGTCGATCAGCTTGATGATCGGCGAGGAGTCGGCCGAGATCCGGTCGATCGAGAGCACCTCCTCGCCCGCCTCGTCCTCCTGCACGAGCTGGATGCGGAAGTCCTCGGTCGCCTCCTCGAGCACCCGCTGCGAGCTCTCGGCCTTCTGCAGCACCTCGTCGACCGCCTGCGCGGTCGCCACCCGGGCCTCCACCGGCTGGCCGAGCAGCAGCTCGAGCTCGTCGAGCCGGCCGATGTCGCCCGGATCCTTCATCGCCACCTGGAGCCGTCCGGGGAGCTGGGCGAGCGGGACGAAACCGTAGCGCAGCATCACCTCGAACGAGACCGAGTGGAAGAGCGCGCTGTCGACCCGGAAGCGCGTCAGGTCGACGAACTCGAGCCCGAGCCGGGCGGCGAGCTCCTCCGCCCGCTGCCGCTCGTTGCTCAGCAGGGCCCGCTGCGCCTCGCGCGCCGCGTCGCCGCCGCGGGTGCCTTCCAGCGTCATCGCGACCTCCTCGCCGCCCATCCTCTCACTGCAGCTTCCCGAGCACGCTGAACAGCGGCATGTAGACCGAGACCAGGAGGAGCGAGACGATGATCCCCATGAAGACGAGCATCAGCGGCTCGATCAGGGAGAGGATCCGCTGCATCCGCGTCTCCACCTCCTCGTCGGTGAAATCCGCGACGTTGCCGAGCATCTCGTCGAGCGCGCCGGTGGCCTCGCCCACCTTGACCATGTCGATCGCCAGGTCGGAGAAGGCGCTGCTCGTCTCGAGCGCCTGATGGAGCGCCCGCCCCTCGCGCACCTGCTGCACGGTGGGGCGCACCAGCCGCCGGACCCAGGCGTTGCCCACCGCGCCCACCGCGATCTCGAGCGACGGCACGAGCGGCATGCCGCCGCCGAGCAGCGTCGCGAGCGAGCGGCAGAACTCGGAGATCGCGAACCGGTGGAGCACCGGCCCGAGGAACGGGATGCGCAGGCGGAGCCGGTCGAGCACCAGCCGTCCGCGCTCGCTGCGGCCCCAGCCGCGCAGCAGCCAGCCGCCGGCCGCCAGCAGCAGCAGGAGCCACCAGAGGTTGCTTCGCAGGAAGAGCGAGATCCCGACGGTGACGCGGGTCAGCAGCGGCAGCTCGATGTCGAGCGACTCGTAGAAGATCGTGAAGCGCGGGATCACGACGACCGCCATCACGAAGACGAGGGCGATCGAGAGCCCGACGAGCACGAGCGGGTAGACGAGGGCCGAGACGACCCGCTTGCGCGCCGAGATCACCAGCTGCAGGTAGCGCACGAACCGGCGGATCACCTGTTCGAGCTCGCCGGTGCGCTCCCCCGCCTTGAGCGTCGAGGCGTAGAGCGGCGGGAAGACGTCGCCGAAAGCGGCGAAGGCGTCGGAGAGCTCGACGCCGGTCTTGATCCGGTCGCGCACCTGGGTGAGCACGTCGCGGAACTGCGGGTCCTTCAGCCGTTCGAGCATCAGCTCGAGCGCCTGGAGCAGCGGCAGGCCGGCCTTCAGCAGCGCCGCGAGCTCCTGGTTGAAGACGAGCAGCTGCGGCAGCGGGATCCGGCGCCGGGCCCGGCCGCGGCCGGGCCAGGGGAGGCGCAGCGGCGTGCGCCGCTCGATCGAGAAGACGTGGAGACCGCGCCGCTCGAGCTCGTTGCGCAGCAGCTCCTCGTTGCGCGCCTCGTGCACCTCGCGCAGCACCCGGCCATCCGCGGTCCCCACCCGGCAGCTGAACTGCATGCCCGTCACACCCCCGGCAGCGGCTCGTAGGCGAGCACGACGAGCAGCGCGCTCGCGCTCCCCTCGTCCCGCGTGAGGCCGAGGATCAGCGGCTGCGCGAGCGGCAGGTTCACGGTGGTGTGGATCAGGTCGGCCGGCGGCTGCGTCCGGCTCACCCGGAAGTCGTGGAGGCGCAGGCGCTGTCCGGCCAGCAGGGTGCCGAGCCGGAACCGCACCTGGTAGCCGGAGCGGAACTCGTAGGCGACCTCGTCCCCCTCGCGCGCTTCGAGGCGGGTCTCGGAGAGGAGGACGAAGGAGTCGTAGCGCAGGAGCCGCCGGAGCCGCCCGGCGAGCTCGGGGTCGAGCTCGCCCGCCGCAGCGCCTCCGAACCCGATCTGCGGCGATCCCGCCCAGACCAGCCGCACCGAGAGGCGGACCGGCGCCGCCGGATGATCGAAGCTGCGCAGCGCGCCCACGATCCGGCTGAGCGCCGCGAGCTCGTCGCGCACCACCAGAGTGCGGCCGTCTTCCTTCACCTCCACGCTTCCGGCGGGAGAGAGGAGCGTTCGCACCAGTGCGACCGCCTCCGCCGTGGGCTGGTGACGGAGGGTCAGGGTGTAGGAGGAGAGCACGCGCGGCGCCGGGGACGGGAAGCCCTGCGCTCCGGCCAGCCCCGCCGTGACGAGCAGGAGCCAGCTCCCGAGCGCGCAGCCGAGCCGGATGCATTTCCGGGCGGCGAGGGGACGGGAGGCCGGGGGCAGGGAGCGGCTCACGGGGAGAAGCGTCTCAGACGTCGAGGCTCGCGTCGACCACCATGACCAGCGCGAGGCCGTCGCCGCCGAGCTCGTAGACCCGGGCCGAGGAGGCCTCGAGGCCGTCGAGCAGCGGCGGCGCCGCGGGCTCGGCGGCCAGCGCCGCCACCGTCACCCCGGGCCCGGGCCGCAACGCGCCGGCGCCCGGCTCGAGGAGGAGCGCGGCGCCGACGAGCGCCGCCGCGGCCGCCCCGCGCCAGAAGCCGCGCCGCCGCGGCCGCCGCGCCTCGCGGCGTCCGGCCCGCACCAGCGCGAGCACCTCGGCGCCGAGCGCGGCGACCTCCTCCTCCCGCACCGCGGGGCGGGGGAGGCGGCGGAAGACGAGCAGCGGGTCGGCGGCGAGTGCCGCCGCGGCGCAGGCGGGGCAGCCGTCGAGGTGGGCGAGCGCCTCGCGCCAGCCCGGCGGCTCGGCGTCCGGATCGCGCTCCCGCAGCGCGGTAAGCCGCTGCCAGTCGGGGCAGCTCATCGCGCCTCCTCCCGGCGCTCCTGCCGCCCGGCGGCGTACTCCGGATAGCGGCGCACGAGCTCCCGGCGGAGCACCTTGCGGGCGTTGAAGAGGTGGTTGCGGACCGTGGACTCCTCGCAGCCGGCGATCGCCGCGACCTCCTGCGAGGAGAGCCCCTCGATCTCCCGCAGCAGGAAGACGAGCCGCTGCCGCTCCGAGAGACCGGCGGCGAGCTCGCGGAAGATCGCGCCGACCTCCGACTCCTCGAGCGCCGCGAGCTGGCCGCCCGCCGCCGCCTCCCCGCGCCGGAGCAGATGGAGCCGGAACGGCTCCTGCCCCCGTTCGCGGCTCTTGCGCGAACGCCAGTGATCGATCGCGAGGTTGGTGGCGATCCGGTAGATCCAGGTGTTCGGGCTCCACCGCTCGTCGTACCGGTCCCGGTGCTCCCAGAGCCGCAGGAAGGTGAGCTGCACCACGTCCTTCGCCTCCTCGGCGTCGCCGAGCAGGCGCCCGGTGAGCTGCAGCAGCGGCCGGCTCTTGCGGGCGATCAGCTCCTGGAGCGCGGCTTCGTCCCCGGTGGCGAGCGCCGCGAGCAGCTCGCGGTCGGAGGCCTCCGCGAGCGCGGCGCGATGGCGGGTGGCGCTGTAGACGAGGGCGGGCATCGTCATCCAAGGTTCATACGGCCGCCGCGGGGCGGGCGTCCAAGCCGGCCCCCGGGTTCCGCCCGCGGGCCGCAACTCCACCGACTGCAAGCCTTTGGGCCGCTCATTATACTCAGCGCCGTCGCCATGTGGCTCCTCTACCAGGCGCTCTACGGCGCCGCCCTCCTCGCCGCCGGACCGGTCCTCCTCGCCCGGCGCGGCCGGCATTACCTGCCCACCCTCGCCGCCCGCCTCGGCCGCGGCCTGCCGGCGGCGCCGCCGGGGGCGCTCTGGCTCCACGCGGTCTCGGTGGGCGAGGCCGGCGTGGCCGCGACCCTCGCCCGGCATCTGCCGCCCGCGCTGCCGCTGCTCGTGACCACCGTCACCCCCACCGGCCAGGAGCGGGCCCGCGCGGCGTTCCGCGACCGCGGCGCGGTCGCCTACCTCCCGTTCGATCTCGGGCTGCCGGTCTCCCGCTTCTACGACCGGCTCGCGCCGCGGGCGCTCGTCCTCGTGGAGGGGGATTACTGGCCGCTCGTCCTCCGCGCCGCCCGCCGCCGCCGGCTGCCGGTGGTCGTGGTCAACGGCCGGGTGAGCGACCGCACCTTCCCCCGCCTCCGGCGGCTGCGGCCCCTCCTCGGCCCGCTCTTCGGCGCCGTCGACCGGTTCGGGATGCAGACCGCGGCCGACCGCGACCGCCTCCTCGCCCTCGGCGTGCCGGCGGAACGGATCACCGTGACCGGGAACCTGAAGTTCGAGACCCCGCCCCCCGCCGTCCACCCCGAGCTCGAAGCGCGGCTGCGCGCGCTCGCCGGCGGGCGCGCGGTGCTCCTCGCCGGCTCGACGATGGCCGGGGAGGAGGAGGCGGTCCTCGACGCCCACGCCGCGATCGGCGCCGGGCGGGCGCTCCTCCTCCTCGCCCCGCGCCACCCCGAGCGCTGGGATCCTGTGGCGGCGCTCGTCGCCGCCCGCGCGCCGGGGGCGGTGCGCCGCTCCGCGCTCCCCGAGGCCGGCCAGCCGCCCGCCGTCCTCCTCGACAGCCTGGGCGAGCTCGCCGGCCTCTACCGCCTCGCCGACGCCGCCTTCGTCGGCGGCACGCTCGTCCCCACCGGCGGCCACAACCCGCTCGAGCCGGCCCGCTTCGGCGTTCCGACCGCGGTCGGCCCCTCGATGGAGAACTTCCGCGAGATCGCCGCCGCCTTCGACGGCGCCGACGCCTGGGCGCGGGTCGCCGACGCCGCCGGGCTCGCCGCCGCCTGGCGAGGCTGGCTCGACGATCCGGAAGCCGCCGCCGCGGTCGGCGCCCGCGCGCGTGCGCTCATCGCCGCGCACCGGGGCGCCGTCGCCCGCACCCTCGAGCTCCTCGCCGAGGCGACCGGCCTCTTCCCGCCGCCGGCCGCGGAGGCCCCGGCGTGACCCTCGTCACCCCGCCGGCGCCCCCCCGTTCCCCCTGGCAGCGCCTCTACGCGGCCGTCCACGCCCGGCGGCGGCGGCGCGCCGCCCGGCACGCGGCGCGCCTGCCGCGGCCGGTGGTGAGCGTCGGCAACCTCCACTGGGGCGGCACCGGCAAGACCCCGGTGGTCGCCGCCCTCGCCGCCCACCTGCGCGACGCCGGCCGGCGGGTGGCGATCCTCTCGCGCGGCTACCGCGGGAGCGCCCGCGAACCGCTCCTCGTCTCGCGCGGCGACGGCCCGCTCGCCGGCCCCGAGGTCGCGGGCGACGAGCCCGCCGAGCTCGCCGCCCGGCTCCCCGGGGTCGCGATCGCGGTCGGCCGCTCCCGGCACGCCGCGGGGGAGCTGGCGCTCGCCACCCTCGCTCCCCCGCCCGATCTCTTCCTCCTCGACGACGGCTTCTCCCACGTCGCGCTCGCCCGCGACCTCGACCTGCTCGTCCTCCCCGCCGCCGACCCGTTCGGCGGCGGCCGCCTCCCGCCGGGCGGGCGGCTGCGCGAGCCGCTCGCGAGCAGCCGGCACGCCCACGCGCTCCTGCTCACCGGCGCCGATGCCACCCCGGAGCAGGCGGCGGCCATCGGCGCCGCGCTCGCGGCCTCCGGCTTCTCCGGTGCGGCGTTCGCGGCGCCGACCGTCGCGGCGCCGGCGCACGCCGTCGCGGGCGAGCCGCTTGCGCCGGGCTCCCCGGTGCTGCTCGTCGCGGGGATCGCCAACCCCGCCCGCTTCCTCGCCGCCGCCCGCGCGCAGGAGCTCGCCATCCACGGCACCCTCCTCTTTGGCGACCACCACCGCTACCGGCCCGGCGACCTGCGGCACCTCGAGCGGGCGTTCGCCGCCAGCGGCGCCCGTCACCTGTTGACCACCGGCAAGGACCTCGTCAAGCTGCAGCCGCTCACCCGGCTGCCGCTCGCGCTCCTGCCCGTCGCGGCGGCGCCGGAGCCGGCCTTCTGGCCCTGGCTCGCCGATCGGCTCGCCGCGCTCCCGCGATGAAAGACCGCCCCGTCCGCCACGCCGCCGAGTTCGCGCTCTTCCGGGCGGCCGAAGGAGCACTCCGCGCCCTCCCGCACCCGGCGGCCCGGCGCGCCGGCGCCGTGCTCGGGAGCACCCTCCACGCCCTCGACGGCCACCACCGGCGGCTCGTGCGGCGCAACCTCGCCCGCGCCTTCCCCGACTGGGAGCCGGCGCGCCGTGCCGCGACCACCCGCGCCTGCTTCCGCCATTTCGGGGCCGTCTTCGCCGACACCGTCTCGGCGCTCCGCCTCGACGCCGGCCGCTTCTGCAAGCTGACCGCGAGCACCGGCTGGGAGCACCTGCGCGCGGCCGAGGCCGAAGGCCGCGGCGTGCTCGTCATGTCGGCGCACCACGGCCACTGGGAGATGGCGAGCTGGGCGATCGGCGCCTTCCACGGCCCCCTCCAGGCGATGGGCCGGCCGGCGGACAACCCCCGTTTCGATCGCTGGCTCACCCGCCTGCGCACCCGCTTCGCCAACGTCGCGCTCGCCAAGCGCGGCTCGGTGCGGGCGATCCTGCGGGCCCTCGACGATGGCGCGCGGATCGGCTTCCTGATCGACCAGCGGGTCCGGCCGCGCGACGGGATCCTGGTGCCGTTCTTCGGCCATCCGGCCTGGACGAGCCCGCTGCTCGCCCGGCTGGCGCTGCGCACCGGGGCGCCGATCGTCCCCGTCTTCGCCGACTTCGCCCCCGGCAGCGGCTACCGTGTCACCTTCGCGCCGCCCGTGGAGCTCCCCGCGGGCAAGGGCGAAGAGGCGGTCGCCGAGCTCACCCGCCGCTGCCTCGCCCTGGTCGAAGCGGCCACCCGCGAGGCGCCGGAGCGCTGGTTCTGGCTTCACGACCGCTGGAAAGGGGCTCCCGAGCGATGAGAAGCCTCGTCGTCTGTCCGAACTGGGTCGGCGACCTCGTGATGGCCGCCCCCGTGATCCGGGCGCTCGCCGACGCCGGCCGGCAGGTGGTGGCGCTCGCCAAGCCCGGCCTCCGCCCGCTCGCCGGGCTCCTTGCCGGGATCACCACCACCCTCGACCGCCTCCCCGACGACCGCGACACGATCGAGGCGATCCGCGCCGCCGGCTGCGCGGAGGCGGTGATCCTCCCCAACTCGTTCCACTCCGCCTGGATGCCCTTCCGCGCCGGCATCCCCCGCCGCGCGGGCTACCGCACCCAGCTCCGTGCGCCGCTCCTCGACCCCGGCCTGCCCCTCCCGCGCGGCCGCCGCCGCCGGCCGCAGATCGCCGACTACGCCGAGCTGCTCACCGCGCTCGGCGTCCCCCCGCCGCCCGACTGGGTCCCCCGGATCGAGCTGCCCGCCAGCCTCGCCGAGCAGGGGCGCGAGCGGCTCGAACGCGCCCGTCTGCGCCCCGGCGAGGGCCCGCTCGTCGGCCTCTTCCCCGGCGCCGAGGCCGGCCCGGCGAAGCGCTGGCCGTGGCGCCGCTATGCCGCCCTCGCCCGCGAGCTGCGGCGGGCGCGGCCCGACGTGCAGCCGCTCATCGTCGCCGGCCCGAAGGAGCTCTGGATGGCGGTGCGGGTCCACGAGGAGAGCGGCAAGCTCCACCCGGTCATCGGCCCCGAGCTCGACCTCGCCGGCCTCGCCGGGGTGCTCGCCCACCTCGACCTGCTGGTGACGAACGACTCGGGCCCGATGCACCTCGCGGCCGCCCTCGGGGTGCCGTGCGTCGCCCTCTTCGGCCCGACCGATCCCCGCCGTACCGCCCCGGCCGGCGACGGCCACCGGGTCCTCTACCTCGACCGCCGGTGCTCCCCCTGCTTCCGCCGCCGCTGCCCGTTCCTCCACCACAGCTGCCTCCGCGGGCTCACCGTCGAGCGCGTTCGCGACACCGCGCTCGCGCGGCTGGCGGAGATCCGGCCGCCCGGCGGGGGAGGCGCCGGAGCGTAACGGATCTCACAGCGGCAGGCCGCCCGACCTGCTAGCTTGCCGCCATGCTCACAGCGCCACTCCGGGCTCCCTTCGCGGGGGCCGTTCGCGTCGTCCTCCTCGTCCTCGTTCTCGCCGCCATCGCGGCCGCCGCGGCCGCGCAGCCGCTCACCGCCTACGACGATCAGCTCCGCAACGGCTTCACGAGCTGGGGCTGGGGCGTCATCGACTTCGGGCAGACCGCGGTGGTCCACTCCGGCACCGCCGCGATCGCGTTCGAGCCGGATCACTGGGATGGGCTCTTCCTCCACCGCGATGCCGGCATCGATCCGGCCGCTCACGCGGCGCTCGAGCTCTGGATCCACGGCGGGACGACCGGCGGCCAGCAGCTCTCGGTCGCCCTCCTGATCGGCGGCTCGCCGGCCGGCACCGCACCGCTCGCCGGCTTCCTCCCCGGCGGCGCCATCCCCGCCGGCACCTGGGTCCGGGTGGCGATCCCCTTCGCCGCCCTCGGGGTCAGCTGGCCGTTCGACGGCTTCTGGCTCCAGGACGACAGCGGCACGGACCAGGCGACGATCTACCTCGACGATCTCCGCCTGCTGCCCAACGACGACCCGCCGCCACCCCCCGGAACGGTCGCGGTCGCGGTCTCACCCGGCGCCGACCTGCGCCCCGTCAACCCGTGGATCTTCGGCGTGAGCTTCGGCTCCGCCGCCGGCGCCGCGGCGCTCCCCTGGCCGCTCGACCGGTGGGGAGGCAACGCGACGACCCGCTACTCGTGGGAGCACGACATCGCCAACCGCGGCAGCGACTGGTTCTTCTACAACACCGAGTACGCGCACCCCGACCCGCCGTCGCTGCCCGCCGGCTCGGCCGCCGACCGGTTCGTCGCCGCCGCCCGGGCCGCCGGGAGCGAGCCGCTCCTGACCGTGCCGCTCATCGGCTGGACCCCGATCGACCGCACCCGGCGCTGGGGCTTTTCCGTCGCCCGCTACGGCCCCCAGAGCGCGACCGAGTGCACCGCCACCGGCTACGCCCCCTGGTGCCAGCCCGACGCCGGCAACGGCGTGCGCCCGGACGACACCTTCGTCACCGGCAACGACCCGCACGACACCTCGCGCGAGATCGGCCCCGGCTTCGTCACCGGCTGGCTCACCCACCTCGCCTCCCGCCCGGGCGGCCCCGTCCGGCTCATCGCCCTCGACAACGAGCCGATGCTCTGGAACTCCACCCACCGCGACGTCCACCCGGAGCCGGTCACCTACGACGAGCTCTGGGAGCGGACGCTGACCTACGCCACCGCGATCCGGGCGCACGATCCGCAGGCCATCCTCTTCGGCCCCGACCTCTGGGGCTGGTGCGCCTACTTCCACTCCGCGGCCGACGACTGCAGCCCCGGCGCCGACCAGGCGGCGCACGGCGGGATGGAGTTCCTCCCCTGGTACCTCTCGCAGGTGCGCGCTCACGAGCTCGCGCACGGGGTGCGGCTCGTCGATCTCGTCGCCGTCCACTACTACCCGCAGGCCGAATACGCGGCGCTCTCCGACGACGAGTCGCCGGCGGTCGCCGCGCGGCGCCTCCGCTCGCTCAAGGGGCTCTACGACCCGGCCTACGTGGACGAATCGTGGATCCACGAGCCGGTCTATCTCCTCCCGCGGCTGCGCGCCTGGATCGATGCCTACCTGCCCGGCGCCGGGATCGCGATCACCGAGTACAACTGGGGGGGCGACGACGGCCCGTCGAGCGCCCTCGCCCACGCCGAGGCGCTCGCGATCTTCGCCCGGGAAGGGGTGACGGCGGCGAACCGCTGGGTCGCGCCGACGGCGGGCAGCCGGGTGGAGGACGCCTTCCGCCTCTATCTCGACTACGACGGCCTCGGCAGCCGGATCGCCGGCGACGCGGTCCGCGCCCTCTCCGCCGACGTCGACGCGGTCGGCGCCTACGCGATCCGGCAGGGACGCACCCTCTTCCTGCTCCTCTTCCAGAAGGGGACCGAGGCGTGCGACGCCGCGGTGACCGTGGGCACCGGCCTCGACGGGCCGGGTGCGCTCTGGCGGTTTTCCCCCACCGCCCGGCTCGCGGCGGCCGGCGAGGTCCCGACCGGCCCGGACGGCTTCACCCTCGCGCTCCCCCCGCGCTCGGCCACGCTCGTGCGGCTCACGCTCGCCAACGAGCTCTTCCGCGACGGCTTCGAGAGCGGCGCGACCGGCGCCTGGGCTCCGTAGGCGCGAGCCTTCGGCATCCGCGGCGGCAGGAACGCCAGAGACACGACGGCCCGCTTCCCGTCGTGCGGACGGGAAGCGGGCCGAAGGGCGGCCCGGGCGGCCTCAGTTCTCCGCGTCCGGATTGCCCAGGGCGTCCGGCGCCTTGGCGAACCAGCGCCCGTCGATGCGCACGAACTCGACCACCTCATCGCCGACCTTGCCGCTGGCGTGGTCGCCGTCGATCTGCACGTCGGTGAGCTCGCCCTCGAAGATCGGAGCGGTGCTGGAGGAGCCCTCGCCCTTCGTCTCGGCCTCGAGGAAGTCATTGAGGTCACCGATCAACGCCACCTGGTCGATGGTGGCGAGCGCCTTTTCGAACGCCTCCCTGCCCGTCGCGTCATCGTCCGTTGCGAGGCCGTATTTGGCGAGCAGCGCCTCGAAGCGCTTGGCCATCCCGGCGGCGTCCACGCCGGCTCCCTCGGCCTCCGCCGCGACCTTCTCCTTCACCCCGGCCGCGGCCTCCTCGCCGCCCACCGTCTCGGCAGCCGCACCCGCCATCTCACCCATCGCCTCGGCCATGCCCGAGAAGGCGACCATCATCGAGGCGGCGAAAAACATCCCCTCGGCCATCTCCCGGCGCGATCCGGGGTCCACGCAAGCCGCGAGCTCGCGGAGATCTTTCTTCTCATCGGCCCGCTTCATCCGCGCCACCACCGCCTCCGGACTCTCCGCGCCGAGCGGTACCGCGGCGGGGGCGGCGTCCGCGCTCGCGGCGACAACGCCGCTCTCCGGGGCGGCTCCGTCATTCCTGGCGCAGCCCATCGTCGGCACCAGGAGCGCCAGTGTCGCAACCATGGCCACCCAGGGCCGGTACAGGGTTCGGATAGAGATCGAATACATCGTCGAAACCTCCTCTGCACGACAGGGAGCGCACCCAGGGTGACCACTCCGGTTGAACGGATCGGGATGAGGGGCCGACGCTACCACACGCGGATGGAGCGATCCCGATCGGCGGCCGCAAGGGGCCGCGCGGTGCCGCGACGATACTCAGTAGGGGATGCTCAGCGGGCTCTCGCGCCAGACGGCGAACGGCTCCTGCCCCTCCGCGCGAAGGACCTGCCGGGCGGGGACCGTCCGTTCGCCCGGCGGCAGCTGCAGCTCGCGGTAGAGCAGCTCGTCGTCGAAGCCCGCCGCCGCGGCATCCTCCCGGCCGGCGGCGAAGCAGAGCCGTTCGATCCGCGCCCAGTGGGTCGCGGCGAGGCACATCGGGCACGGCTCGCAGCTCGCGTAGAGGACCGCGCCCGCGAGCGCGTGCGTGCCGAGCCGGGCGCACGCCTCCCGGATCGCCACCACCTCGGCGTGCGCGGTCGGGTCGTGGCTCGACGTGACCCGGTTCGTCCCCCGCCCGATCACCTCGCCGCCGCGCACCACGAGCGCTCCGAACGGCCCGCCCGTCCCCGCGCGCACGTTCGCCACCGCGAGCGCGATCGCCTCGCGCAGGAACCCCTCGTCCGCCCGTTCTCTCTCGTCCATGGCGCCTCCCGTCTCGCCGTCTCCGGGTCCGGACCGGCGCTCACCCGGCCGCCGGGCGCTCGAGGAGCCCCTCGGTCGGGAGCAGCCGGGCGCCGCCCTCGTCGCAGAGGGCGAAGCGCGACGGCCGCCCGGCGAACTCCTGCCAGAGCGAGACCCCGGCCACCCGGCCGGTGCGGTCGACGGCGTAGAAGTGCACGTTGAAGTCGGGCTCGCCGGCGGCGGTGAGCAGCCGGCGCTCGCGGGTGCGGGCGCGGATCCGCCGCAGCACCTCGATCCCCGCGTCCTTCGGGTGCGCGCCGCGGCGGATCTCCTCGACGAGGAGGAACGAGGAGAGCCCGAGGAGGTTCGCCTCCCCCCGCCCGGTCGAGCCGGCGCTCGCGACCTCGCCGTCGGTGTAGATCCCGGCGCCGAGGATCGGCGAGTCGCCCACCCGGCCCGGGATCTTCCAGGCGAGCCCCGAGGTCGTGGTCACCCCCGCGAGCACGCCGGCCGGCGAGAGGACCGAGAGGTGGATCGTCCCCCAGGCGTGCTCCGGATCGAGGCGGCCGGCGGCGATCATCTCCCGCCGGGCCCGCTCGCCGGCCGCGGCCTGCCGCTCCGGATCGAGCCAGTGCGCCGGATCGATCCGCCGCTTCCACTCGAGCCAGCGCGTCCGGGAGGCCTCGGTGTTCAGGTCGGCCTCGACGGGGAAGCCGAGCTGGCGGGCGAACGCCTGCGCCCCGGCGCCGACGAGCAGGTGGTGATCGGTCCGGTCGGCCACCGCGAGCGCCACCGCCGCCGGCGTGCGCACCCCTTCCAGGCAGGCGACCGCCCCGGCGCGGCCGGTGCCGCCGTGCATCACCGCGGCGTCGAGCTGCACCACCCCGTCGGCGTTCGGCAGGCCGCCGTAGCCGACGCTCAGATCGTCCGGATCGAGCTCGTTGTGTGCCACCCCGGCGACCGCGGCGGCGAGCGGATCCTCCCCGGCGACGAGGCGCGCGAACGCCTCCTCCACCGCGGTGCGCGGCCCGCCGGCGCGGAACTCGTGGCCGTTGGCCGAGGCCACCACCACCGGCCGCGCCGCGGTCGCGCGCAGCGCCGGCGCCGCTCCGAACGCGGTGCGCCCCACCGTGCCGGCGGCCACCGCCGCCGGTACCGCCTTCAACAGCTCTCTACGATCGATTCCGCGGCCCATCTCGTCCTCCCGGCTCACTCTCGAGTCCGGAGCGAGCATACCGGCTCGCGGCGCCGCGGGTACCGCCTCAGTGGTCGTGCTCGGCCGGTGAGAGCAGCTCGGCGCCGGGCAGGATCCCGACGAGCCGCTGCGGGTCGTGGATGAGCACCGGCAGATGCTGCGGACAGATCCAGAGCGCCTCGCCACGGAAGCTCAGGTTCACGAGGGGCGTCGCCTCCTCGCCACGGCGGCAGAAAAGGCAGACCTTCTCGGGGGTCGTTGCGGTCATCTCCACTCTCTCCTTCGGTCGGGGGCCGCTGCGGCCCCGGCGGGCGAGAGTATCCCGTCTCGGCCCGCGGCGTCCGCCTCGGGAGCCCGGCGTGGCAAGATCGCTCCGACCGCGCCCGCGGCCCGCCGCGGTCGCCAGGGGGAGAGCGATGAGCAAGGCGGCCCGACTGACCTACCTCACCCATCTGCTCGCCGGTCCTCGGCGGTGGCATCCCAGAGAGCTGGCCGAACGCTTCGAGGTCTCCGAGCGCACGGTCTTCCGCGACCTCCGGGACCTCGAAAAGAGCGGCATCCCGATCGCGTGCGACGAGGGGCGCTACTTCCTCGTGGACGGCGCCACGCTCCGGCCCCTCAACCTGACCGGCGCCGAGCTCGGGCTGCTCCGGGTCGCCCTCGAAAACCCCGTGCTCCAGCGGCCGGCGGCGGTGCGCCGGACCCTGGAAGCGCTCAAGGCGAAGCTCGGGGCCGCCACCGCCCGGATCGAGGAGAGCCCCGAGGCGCTCCTCCTCGCGGGGATCGACCAGTCGGGAGCGAACGCCGAGCGGGCGCTGCCCGTGCTCCAGGAGGCGATCGGCACCGGCGAGGAGCTCGAGGCCCTCTACGCCTCCCTCTCCGGCGGCAGCCAGCGCTGGCGTCCGCTCGCCCCCTGCCGCGTCTTCCACCGTGGCGGCGCCTGGTACCTCGCCGCCCTCTGCCGGGAGAACGGCGAGCTCCGCCTCTTCCGGCTCGACCGGATCCTCGACCTGCGGCGGACCGGGGCGCGGTTCGAGCCGCCCCGGGAGTTCGACCTCGACGCCCTTCTCGCCAGCGCCTGGGGGGTCTTCGTCGGCCCCGGGCGCCACGAGGTCCGGCTCCGCTTCACGCCGCAGCTCGCGCCGCTGATCGTCCACGCGCACCATCACCCCGGCGAGCGGATCACCGCGCTCGCCGACGGGAGGATCGAGTACGAGGTGACCCTCAACAGCCTCGACGAGATCGCCCGCTGGGTCGCCGGCTTCGGCGGCGGCGCCGAGGTCCTCGCCCCGGAAGCCCTCCGGGACCGGGTCGTCAACCTCGCCCGCCGGCTCCTCGCGGCGCATGGCGAGACGTGCTAGAATCGGCTACGCATCGAGAGTGGCGCGCCTGCGGTTCTGACTGTGGCGTGCCCGGCAACCTGGGACGGACAGCCAAGGTGCCGACTCGCCGAGCAGCCCGACCGGCGAGGATGCGGCCGCCCCCCGGCGGCAACCAACTGTCCGATGCCTTCGCCCGCTCCTGGCCCCGCGCCGGAGCGGGCTTTTTCGTGGCCGCGGAGGCGAGCCCCGCGCGCGCCGGGAGCGGCGCTTCCTCGACGCCCGCTCGCGCCTCAGAGCGAGAAGGCGGCGAGGTGGCAGAGCGTCCCCTCCCAGAGCAGGCCCGAGCCCGCCAGCGCCGGCGACGAGACCTCGAACCCCTCGCCGAGACCCGGCCGCGCCGAATCGTGCCGGGCGCTCGCCGCGACGGCGGCGAGAAACTCGCTGGCCTTCTCCGGCGGGGTCGGCGGGGCGCTCCCCTCCTCCCCCGCCGCCTCGGCGAAGTACGCCTCCGAGAGGCGCTCCCAGAGCGCCGCCAGGCTCCCGGGGGCGGCGAAGAGGTCCATCCCCAGCACCTGCTCCCCCTTGCCGGCGATCACCCCGCACGCCCCCGCGGGGAGCGGCAACCGCCGCCGGTAGGCGCCGTTGCGCCGTCGCGCCGCCTCGAAGCCGTCCACGAAGGAGGCGGTGGGAGAGGCGACCGAGTGGGCCGCGAGATCCTCGTCGACCGCCGCCCAGACCTCCCCCTGGGCCGACCCGCCCGCCCCGGCCTTTTCGGCGAAGAGCGCCGCGTGCTTGCGCCGCCGCACCCGCGGGCTCGCCCAGGCGCCGGCGGCGAAGTGGCGCGAGAGGTAGCGCCAGCGGCCCCGCTCGACGCAGGAGACCGGGAGGACGAAGCGGCCCCGGGGGGCGACGAGCACGGTCAGGTTCACGACCCGGTTCTGCTTGGCGCCGACGAGGATCTCCCCCTCGGGGACGAGGATCGGCTCCGCGCCGAGGTTGACCACCGCGAGCGACGCCACGCTTCCCCCCTCGTTCACCTCCTCGACCCGCGCCCGCCCGTCGGCGAGCGCCTCGGAGAGCAGCCCCGGCGCCCTGCCCGGCCCCTCGCCCGAGGGCAGGAGGGGGATCAGGGTCAGGTTCCGGTGGTGGGCCGGGGGGCCCAGGATGAAGCGAGCGAGCAGCGGCGCCAGGTCGACGGGCATCTCCTCCGCGGGGCGCGGCCGCGGCTCGGGGATCCGCCGCCGGGGAGGCTCCGGTCGCGCGGAGCGCGGGCGCACGCCCTCCGGGGGCACGCCGAGGTCGTGCCCCGGCGGGCCGTAGATCCGCAGGTAGAGCGGCGCCGCGAAATCGTCGGCCTCGAAGCTGCGCGGCAGGCGGCCGGCCAGCCGCAGCGTTCCGGCGTCCACGCCCGGCGCCAGCCAGGCCGCGACCTCGCGGCGCAGGTGCCCGGCCGGCTCGCCCAGGCGGTTCTCGACCAGCACCGCCCACGGGTCGTACGGGTTGCCCGGCTCGCGCACGAGATGCACCGGCTCGCCCGGAGCGAGCGCGGCGTCGAAGTAGCGGCGGCCGACGATCTCGGTCGCCACCTCGGCGACCAGGTGGTTTGCTTCCGGCGGCAGGCTCTCTCGCGGCATCGGCTGCTCCTCTCGGACCGCGGGGACGATTCGTCCCCGCCTCGCCATGGAGCCTCGCACCGCCGACTGTCAGGACCTGTCAGCGCGCTGCGGCGGCGATGCACATGCCTTCCGGGTAGACTCGCCCGGCTCCGGAGGTACACATGGCCGCGCGCTCACCCTTCCCGCCCGTCTTCTGGCTCGCGAACTTCGTCGAGGTGCTCGAACGCTTCGCCTACTACGGGATCTACTTCAGCTTCGGCATCTACATGACGAGCCTCGGCTACTCGCGCGATCAGCTCGGCTTCGTCCAGACGGCCTTCCTGCTCCTCTCCTACTGCCTGCCGCTCGTCTCCGGCACGCTCGCCGACCGCTTCGGCTTCAAGCCGATGCTCATCGCCGCCTACCTCGCCTACCTGCCGTCGGTGCTGCTGCTGATCTTCACCCGGTCGTTTTCCGGCATCGCGCTGACGATGCTCTCGATCGGCTTCGCCGCCGGCATCTTCAAGCCGCTCGTCTTCGGCACCGTGCGCGCGACCACCGACCAGACCAACTCCACCCTCGGCTTCGGCATCTTCTACGCGATGGTCAACGTCGGCGGCTCGCTCGGGCCGGTGATCGCCGGGCGCCTGCGGGCGATCTCGTGGAACTACGCCTTCTACGCCGCCGCCGCCGCGATCGGCCTGATGCTCGTCATCACCCTGCTCTTCTACCGCGAGCCCGCCCGCGAGCTCGAACGCAAGAGCCTCGGCGAGAAGCTCGCCGAGATCCGTGAGGCGCTCTCCGACCTCCGCTTCGCCGGCTTCCTCCTGCTGATCGGGATCGCCTTCTGGATCCCCTTCTGGGCCTTCTTCAACCTCTGCGCCCTCTACGTGGACCGGAGCCTCGACACCGCGGCGCTCTACGAGCTGCTGCGCGGCGTGCTCGGCGCGGGCGTCGCCGGCTTCCTCTCCCACGACGAAGGGGGCGCGCGGCGGATCCTCGGCGAGACGATCTCGCACACCGGCTACATCATCATGATCGTCCAGATCGCCGTCTCGCGGGTCGTCGAGCGGTTCCGGCCGATCCCCGCCTTCGCGACCGGTCTCTGCGTCGCCGCGCTCGGCTTCGTGGTGCTCGGCGCCGCCGCGACCGGCCGGGTCGGCCTCGTCTTCCTCGGCATCTTCCTCTTCGCGGTCGGCGAGATGATCGCCTCGCCGCGCATCCAGGAGTACATCACCCGCCTCGCCCCGAAGGAGAAGGCGGGTCTCTACACCGGCACCAACTTCCTCGCCGTCGGCGTGGGTGCCTTCAGCGGCGTGCTCTACACCCCGCTCTACGGCCGCTTCGCCGACGCCGGCCACCCCGGCTGGGTCTGGTACGTCCTCGCCGGCCACCTCGTGGCCGGCCTCCTCGTGCTCGCCCTCTACCAGCGCCTCGCGGGAACGATGGCCGAGCAGGCGGAGTGAGATCCATGGACAGCCACGACGCGCTTCCCGAGCTGCCGCCGTTCCCGGCCGCGCTGCGCGGTCAGCGCGGGGCGCTCTTCCTCACGCTGCTCCTCGATCCGGAGACGGGGCCCGAGACCTGCCTCGTCCTCTTCGAGCCCGACCTCACCTGGCGCCGCTTCCTCGCCGACGCCGACCTCGGCCTCGACCTCGCGGCCGGCGTCGCCCGCCTGCCGCACGGCGCGGTCGCCTTCTTCGCCTGGAGCCTCTGGCTCGACGAGGCGGACCCGCTCGCGCCGTACGCCAACGACGACCGGGAGAGCCCCCGCTACCTGACCGCCTACCTCGGCCTGCTCGACCCGCACCTCGCCGCGACCGCCGAGCTGCTCGCCACCGTCGGGGCGCAGGAGCGGCTGCCGGTGATCCTCCTCGACTCCCGGCAGGGGCAGGCCCTCGAGCTGCTCGCCTTCGAGAACGACTACGGCCTCGCCGAGCTCGGCGCCGCCTTCGCCGCCGAGGTCGCCGGCTCGCCCGCGGGGGCGTTCGCGCTCGCCGCCGAGGAGTTCCGGCAGCGCTATTCGCTGCCCGAGCTCGTCGGCTCGGAGGAGGAGGAGGAGGAGGAGACGGACGACGAGGGCGACGAGAAAGAGAGCGCTCCCGATCCGTTCGCGGACGACGCGGCGCCCGACCCCGAGCCGTTCTGAGCGCCGCGGCCCTCAGAGGCCGAGGGCGGTGACGGCGCGGTCGAAATCCTGCCGCCGCACGAAGATCAGATAGCCGAAGCCGCCGCGGCCGTCGGTCACCGCGCTGGTGGCGTACGGGACCACCTGGACGTCGTCGAGCTGCTGGGAGATCCGCGCCGCGGTCCCGAGATCGTCGTCCCCCTGCACCAGCAGCACCCGTTCCGGCCCGCTCACCTCCAGCCCCGCGGCGGCGACCGTACGCCGGAACAGCTCCGAGTCCTCCGGGTAGAGGCCGAGCTGCGTGGTGGCGGCGCCCATCGGGATCGCCGTGAACGCGAGCAGGTTGACCCCGTTGCGGGCGAGCGCGGCGAGCAGCCGGTAGGCGCTCCCCGGCTCCTCGCGCAGGGTGGCGTGGAAATGATCGACGATCCGGATGGTCACGCCCATGGCGAACCTCCCCCTCACAGACGTCCGCCGCGGCGCGGCCGGGACGATGGTGGATTCCTCGCCCGAGCATACCCTTAGCGGCTGCCGCGCGCAGCCCCGCAACCGATAGGATCGCCCCGTTGCGCACCCCTCTTCCGGGAGGCTTTCCATGCACACCCTCCTCCTCGCCCTCCTCCTCGCGACCACCCCTCCCGCGGCCGACCCGCCGCCGGCCGAGCTCGTCCTGCAGGGCGGCCGGATCGTCACCATGGATCCGGCCCGTCCCGAAGCCGAGGCGCTCGCCGTGGCCGACGGCCGCATCGTGGCGCTCGGCACGAGGGAGGAGATCGCGCCCCGGATCGGCCCCGCGACCCGCGTGATCGAGCTCGCCGGCCGCCTCGCGATCCCCGGCTTCATCGAGAGCCACGCCCACTTCCAGGGGGTCGGCCGGGCCCACCTCGAGCTCGCGCTCGCCGGCACGACGAGCTGGGAGGAGGTCGTCGCCAGCGTGGCCGCCGCCGTCGCCAAGGCGCCGGCAGGGGAGTGGATCCGCGGCCGCGGCTGGCACCAGGAGAAGTGGCGCACCCCGCCCGTGCCGGCGGTCGAGGGGTTCCCGGTCCACGCCTCCCTCAGCGCGGTCTCGCCCGACCACCCGGTCCTGCTCGTCCACGCGAGCGGCCACGCCGCCTTCGCCAACGCCCGCGCCCTCGCCCGCGCCGGCATCGACGCGAACACCCCCGATCCGCCAGGCGGCGAGATCCTCCGCGACGCTGCGGGCCAGCCGACCGGGCTGCTGCGCGAGGAGGCGATCGAGCTCGTCCGGTCCGCGCTCGACGCCGACCGTGCCCGCCGCACCCCGGAGGCGATCGCGGCCGAGGAGCTGCGGATCTTCGAGCTCGCGCAGGAAGAGCTCCTCGCCAACGGCATCACCACCTTCCACGACGCCGGCTCGCCGTTCGCGTTCGTCGACCGGCTGCGGCGGTGGACCGACGAGGGGCGGCTCCGGCTGCGCCTCTGGGTGATGCTCTCCGAGCCGAACGACCGGCTCGCCGCCGAGGCGGCGAAATACCGGATGGTCGGCTACGGCGGCGGCCGGCTCACCGTGCGCGCCGTCAAGCGCCTCCTCGACGGCGCCCTCGGCTCGCGCGGCGCCTGGCTGCTCGCCCCCTACTCCGATCTGCCGACGAGCACGGGCCTCGTCACCTACCCGCTCGCCGACCTCGCCGAGACCGCGCGGATCGCCGCGGCCAACGACCTCCAGCTCTGCGTCCACGCGATCGGCGACCGCGCCAACCGGGAGCTGCTCGACCTCTACGAGGCCACCTTCGCCGCCCACCCCGAGCGCCGCGACTGGCGCTGGCGGGTCGAGCACGCCCAGATCCTCGACCCCGCCGACCTGCCGCGCTTCGCGAAGCTCGGCGTCATCGCCTCCATGCAGACGATCCACGCCACCTCCGACGCTCCGTACGTCGAGGCCCGGCTCGGCGCCGAACGCACCCGCGCCGGCGCCTACGCCTGGCGGTCGCTGCTCGACAGCGGCGCGGTCATCGCCAACGGCACCGACGCCCCGGTCGAACCGGTCGACACGATCGCGAACTTCCACGCCGCGGTCACCCGCCGCACCGCGGACGGCACTGTCTTCCTCCCCGACCAGCGGATGACCCGGGAAGAGGCGCTCCGCGCCGCCACCTGGGCCGGGGCGTACGCCGGCTTCGAAGAGGCGGAGAAGGGGAGCCTCGCCCCGGGCAAGCTCGCCGACCTCGCCGTCCTCTCCCAGGACCTCCTCACCGTTCCCGAAGAGGCGATCCGCGACACCCGGGTCGACCTCACCATCGTCGGCGGCGAGATCGTCTACGCCCGGCCCGTCCCCCGCCCCTGACGCCCCTTCGCCGCACCGCCGGCGGCGGTGCCTCCCCCCCACTGACCCCCGGCCAGGTGCCAGCCGCTTGACCAGCCGCTTGACCAAACCGGGACGGTGCCTGCCGTGGCCAGGTGCTGCCGTGGCCAGGTGCCAGCCGGAAAGGTGCCAGCCGATCTGCCACCGGCGAGGACAGGTGCCAGCCGCCTAGCCAAACCGTGCCGCCGCGACAGGTGCCGGCCGCTTGACCTGCGAGGTCAGGTGCCAGCCGCTTGTCCAGACCAGGTGCCAGCCGCCTGGCCGGGGCGGGTAGACTGGCGGCGGACCCCAACTCCGGGAGATCGCCATGACCGACGACGCCCCTGATTCCCGCCTGCCGCTCTCCCGCCGGGAGGTGGTCGCGACCGGCCTCGCTGCCGCCGCCGGCTTCGGCCTCGGCCGGAACGTGGCGGCCACCCCGCCGCCCGCGCCCGCCGCGGCGGCGCCGCCTCCCGCGCCCGAGGCTGCCCCCGGCGTGCCGTACAACCCGCGTACCCACCTCGCGATGCCGACCCGCAACCTCGGCCGGACCGGCTACCAGGTCGGCCTCTTCTCCCTCGGCGGCCAGGCGACGATCGAGCTGCCGAACCGCGAGCAGGAGGCGATCGCGATCATCGAGCGCGCCCTCGACCTCGGCGTGAACTACCTCGACACCGCCGCGGCCTACGGCGGCGCCGGCCAGTGGAGCCAGAAGTACATCGGGCAGGTGATGAAGCGCCGCCGCCACGAGGTCTTCCTCACCTCGAAGACCCACAAGCGCGGCTACGACGACTCGATGCGCCTGCTCGAGCAGAGTCTCGAACAGCTCCACACCGACCGCCTCGACCTCTGGCAGCTCCACAACGTCCGCCACCAGGGCGATCTCGACGCGATCTTCGCCCCCGACGGCGCGATCCGGGCCCTCACCGCCGCCCGCGAGCAGGGGCTCTGCCGCTTTCTCGGCATCACCGGCCACGCCGATCCGCACGTGCTCGCCGAGGGCCTCCGCCGCTTCCCGTTCGACACGATCCTGCTCGCCGTCAACGCCGCCGACCGCCACCACCTGAGCTTCATCGAGCACCTGCTGCCGCTCGCCCTCGAACAGCGGCTCGGGATCATCGCGATGAAGATCCCCTCCCGCGGCCGGCTCCTCGCCAGCTGGCGGCCGGGGGCGGGCGACGACCGGTACGGCCCGGTGGGCCCCGGCACCCTCGACATCCGCGAGGCGTTCGCCTACGTCTACTCGCTGCCCGTCGCCACCGCGATCGTCGGCTGCGACGACGTCGCCCAGCTCGAGGAGAACGTCGCGATCGCCCGCGACTTCACGCCGCTCAACGCCGAACAGCTCGCCGCCCTCGAGGCGAAGACCGCCTCCATCCGGCGCCAGGCGCTCTTCTTCCGCAACTGGGAGCGGGCCTGAGCCACCCCGCGCCGGACCTCACCCTCCGCCTCGCTCCCGGCCGGGACGCCCCGGCCTGGCGGCAGCCTCTCGCCGGGCTCCTCTGGCGGAGCGACGCCCCCCTCCACCCCGCCGCACGCCGCGCGGGACGGCTCGACCCGCTGCCCGCGCGCGCCGAGACGCCCCCGGGGCCGCTGCTCTACGACGGCCCCGGCGAGCTCTTCGGCCGCGTGGAGCGGATCGTCGCCACCGCCCCCGACCCCGCGACCATCCGCCTGACCCTCGCCCCGGGCGACCGCTTCGAGATCCGCGATGGCGAGATCGTCCGCACCCGCGTCCGGACCGCCGACCCCGCAACCGCCGTGCAGCTCGCGCTCGGCGCCCCGGCGGCGGTGGCCCTCGCCCCGCGCGGCATCTACCTCTTCCATGCGAGCGGCATCCGGCTGGCGGATGGCGGCGCGATCGCCCTCACCGGCGCCTCGGGCGCCGGCAAATCCACGTTCGCCGCGGCCACGGCGCGAGCCGGACTCGCGTGCCTCGCCGACGACCAGCTCCCGGTCGCGTTCGCGGCCGCTGCCCTCGCGCTCCCGCACTGGCCGCAGCCGAAGCTGCCGGCCGCCGCGCACTACCCGCAGGCGGCGCCGCCGGCGCTGCCGCTCCGCGCCCTCATCGCTCTCGCCCTCGCGGCGCCGGACGCCGCGCTCCACCTCGAGCCGCTCCCGCCGGCCGCGGCGCTCCCGCTCTGGATCGGCGCGACCGTGGCGGCCCGCCTCTTCGACGGCGCCCGCCTCGCCGCCCATTTCGACCGGATGACCGAGGCGGCCCGGACGGTGCCGACCTTTCGCCTCACCATTCCCCGCGATCACGACCGTCTGCCGGCGGCCGTCGCCCACCTCGCGCGCGCTTTCGACGGATGAGAAACGGCCGCCCCGGCATCCCGGAGCGGCCGTGAGCCCGCCGCCGCGCGGCGGCGGGGTGCGGTTCGCGCGGCCCTAGAAACGCACGTTCCGCACCGCCGGCAGCCGGAGCGCCGGATCGCCGAGCAGCGTCATCCCCACGATCGCGTCGGCCGCGCCGCCGCTCACCGCGAGCTGCTGCTTGGCCAGCCGGAACGCGTCGCCGATCCGCGTGTTCCCCGCGGCCACCTGCGCGAAGAAGAGCTCACCCAGCGCCTGGTGCGACGCCTCGCTCGTGAGCGTCGTCGCCCCGATCGCCGCCGTCGCTCCGGCTCCCGGCGCCCGCAGCAGATGCGCCGCGAGCGACTCGGTTTCCGGATCGACGAAGTAGCTGTTCCAGCACCCCCACGCCGTCACCAGGCTCGGCACCTGCACGCTCGTGAGGCCGTCCACGTCCCACCAGAGCAGCAGCGGATCCCAGTCCCACATCTCCGCCGCCGAGTGGCCCACGTAGTTGACCACCTGCGTGCCGTTCTGCAGCGCCGCGAGCACCGCCGCCCGCGCCGCCGGCGTCCCTATCTGGTCCACCGCCGCCTGCGCCGTGCTCCAGCCCGGCAGCCGCGCCGCGAACCCGAGGCTCAGCGCGCCGAGCGACTGCGTCTCGACGTCCGACGCCCCCGAGGCGAAGAGCGCCGTCCCCATCCGGGGCGAGCTCTCCCAGGCCAGGATCTTCGCGACCATCGCCTCGAGCTCCCCGACGCTGCGCGCCGGCAGCCGCCCGATCGCCGCGTCGCCCACCCCGTCGCCGTCCACGTCCACGTACGGCTCGTCGGTCGGCGAGAAGCGCACCACCGGGCCGAGATCCACGTACGCCGTCGGCACGAAGGAGAACGAGCCGAAGCCGAGGTGGTCGTACGGATCGACCGTGTCGGAGCCCGCCAGCAGCACGTAGCGCACCCCGTTGGCCACCGACGCCCGCACGAACTCGCCGATCGCCGCCGCCGACGGCGCGTGGTCGCTGTAGGCGGCGTAGATCTCCTCGACCGAGACCACCGTCGTCTCGAGACCCTGCCCCCGCCGCAGCGTGGCGAGCGGCGCCACCGCGCTGGCGAGCGCCGGGTGGGTGACGATCAGGTAATCCCCCTGCGCCGCGCGCCGGGCCACCGGCACCCGCGCCTGTGCCCGCGGCCGCGCGAGGCCGTCCGCGCTCGCCGCGGCCACGAAGCCGCCGCCCGTCACCTGCACCTCGCCGAGCGGCGCCGGGAGCTCCGTCCGGTACCACTGCTCCCCGACCCGCGACCAGACCGACACCATCGAGCCCGGCGCGAAGCCGTCGATCGCGAGCCACTGCACCTGGCGCGCGTCGCCCGCGAACCGCTCGTCCACCGCCGACGACCACCGCGGATACACAACGCTCAGCCCGTCGTAGGCGATGTTGTCGAACGGGTACGGCACGTCGCCCGGCACCACCACCGTCACCCGGTTGCCCGTCTCCGCGAGCAGGCCGGTCGCGTCCACCTCGATCTCGAACGGCGTGATCCCGCCGAAGCGCGCCTCGCCCACCACGCTCCCGTTGAGCTCGACCTGCACGTGGTGATCGGGCTCGCTCTCCCCGAAGGTGCCGTACCCCCAGCCCCGCACCCGCAGCGTCGCCTCGCCGTCGGCCAGGCCCGGCAGGTCGAACTCCCGCTCGTAGCGCGCCGCGCGCCCCCAGGCGAGCACCTGCGCCTCGAACCACGGATCGGCCGTCGGCGAAGAGAACGAGTAGAGCCGCTCGCTCGCCACCTCCAGCTCCGCCGGCAGCACCGCCGGAGCCGCGCCCCCCGGCGCCGCGAGCGGTGCCGGCTCGAGCGCCCGCGCGGCGTCCACCGTCAGCACCACCACGTCGAGCGGGCTTGCGAGCGTCAGCTCGGGCTCGAGGTAGAACTCGATCCACGCCCCCGGTCCGAACAGCCCGTCCGGCGCGTGCACGTACCGCGCGATCGCCTCGCCCCGGTCGAGGAGCGCGAGCCGCGACGCCGGCACCCCGACGAGGTCGACCCCGGCGGCCGCCAGATCCTCGTAGGCGATCCGCTGGATCCCCGCCGCGCGCACCTCGATCCGCGCCGGCGGATACCGGTTGAGCGAGAAGCTCGGCGCCACCGGCCCGCTCTCCATCGCCACGTTCCGCGCGAGCTCCTCGCGCAGCGCCGGCCACGGGTTCGGCTGCGGCTCGATCTCCACGCCGTAGGCCAGCCCCACGGCGAACGGACCGTGGACGCGCGAGCGCCCGAGCACCGAGACGTCCTCGATCAGGAACGCCTCCGCCTTGCCCGCCGGCAGCCGCGCCTCGTACGCCTGCGGCGCGAAGCTGTCGCTCTTCCGGCTCGGCACCGAGCCGAGCAGCTCGCCCGCCTCCTCGCCCTCGGCGCTCCAGAGGCGGAAGCCCGCGTTCGACGTCTCCGACGCCGTCGTCCACCGCACCACCACCTCGCGGCCCACCCGCTCGCTCTCCACCCGTGCCACCGTCACCGGCAGGGTGCCCGCGCCGATCCGGTAATCCTCCACCTCGCCGTCCGGAGCCATCCCCGTGGGCGACAGGACCGCGCTCTGGTTCGACGAGATCCGGAACCGCGCGTAGGTCGGTTCTGTCCCGCCGCAGTCGACCGGCACGCTCTCCCACGTCACGGGGAACGTCCCGCTCGTGGTGCCCGCCGGCACCGGCACCGTCGCCGACCGGTCCCCCGTCTCCGTGAACCGCCCGTCCCGGTCCCAGTCGATGTAGCCCACCAGGTAGGCGAGGTTCGAGGTGAGGTTCGACGCCGTCACGCTCACCGCGTACGTCCCGCTCTGCGGGCAGGGCGGGAAGAGATCGACGCCGTCCTCGTCCACGACCGCGCCGATCCGCGCGTCGTCGTCGCCGGTGGCATTCAAACCGAAAACGGCAGGCGCACCATCGCTCTCGCCGTCCGGCCGGTTGGCGCCGAGCCAGATCCGCCGCTCGCCGAGCACGTGGCGGGCGCCATCAGCAGCCAGGCTCGTGCCGTAGCTGTCCGGCGCGTCGCCGAAGTCGAAGGCGCAGAACGAGAAGTCGGAGAGGCCGATCCGCTGGTCGTTCGATTCGCTGCCGTTGACCTCGTTGCCCGTGTAGTAGAGCACCGTGAAGTCGTCCAGCGCGCCGTTGAACCGGAAGTTCGCGCGACCATCGGTGGAGGTGTCGGGGTTGGCCGTATCCCCCTCGACGAGATCGCCCGCGAACTCGAAGCTGGGTGAGCCCGTCTGCGCCCAGCGCGCGAACGGCACGAAAGCGTCACCCCGTCTCCCCTCGAGCCGGATGACGTCCTCGAAGTCGTTGTTCCCCCAGTCGACGTCGAGCAGACCGAGCTCGAGGTCGTGCACCGGCAGAGAGAAGGTGAAGGTGACGTGCTCGCCGATCGTTTCGGGAGGCTGGTTGCCCGGGACGGCCTCCGGCCTCATGTAGAGGCTGTACCAGCTGGTCACCCCTACGTAGCTACTCGACTGAGTGGTGAAGCTGTTGCCGATGCCGGCGCCGGTGCCGAGCCCGCCGAAGACGATCCGCTGGCTCGCGGGTGCCTCCAGGGTCAGGCCTCCGACCGGAGCCGAGTTGAAAGTCGTGTTGTCGCCGTTGCTGCTCCACGCATAGCTCGCCCGGCTCGTGCAGACCGCGGCCGATTGTGAATTCTGGGAGCTCGTGAGCACCAGCCGGGCGCGGTTCAGGCTGCCGTTCGTGCCTAAATTGCGGTCACAGACCCGCAACGTCCAGGTGCCGTTGGCGGCCCGCCCGCTGCCGCCGAAGTTCAGGGCCGATATCCCGTTGACGATCCGGTTGTAGTACGGCTCCGCCACGGGGTCGTCGTTGCCGTCGTTCAGGAGGCCGACGTCGTCCTGCCCCGTGTCGGTGACGTGGGTGAGGAAGATGTCGTAGTTGGCGATACTGGTGCCCGAGGTTGCATGCGCGAAAAGCAGAAGAGGAGATCCGCCCGGGGGCACGAGGTAGGCGCGGATGTCGCGCCGCCGGTTGTGGGAAATGTTGAGGCCCACCGCTGCGGAGAGCGCATTGAAGGTTTCGGGCACGGTGAACTGCACGTTGAGCGCCGAGGTGCCGTTTTGACACACGTTATCGATGAGCGCAAAGGGGATCGCTTGCGCCGAACCCGGCACGTGGTCGTACTGGTAGACGTCGGCGGCGCCCGGGGCCGCGACGAGGGCGGCGAGCAGCACGAAGGGGAGCGCCCGCCCGACGGCGAGGCGGCTGGTCAGGCGACGGAAGGGGTGGGCGGTTCGGCTCATCTCGATCTCCTCATCACTGCGCATGCGGCCCTGAACCGGCCGGCCACCGGTCGCGGTCACGGTTGCGACCCCGGCGGCGGAGTGGCCCCCGAGGTACCCGCACCCGGCGCTCCTGATGTGCAGGCCGATTCCACATAGTACTTCGTTTCTGCCAGCCCCGCGCAACCCCCGCCCAGGTGCCAGCCGCTTGACCATGAGCTGCCCCCACCACCCCTTGGTCAGGTGCCAGCCGCCTGGCCATGAGCTGACCCCGCCACCCCCTGGTCAGGTGCCAGCCGCCTGGCCAGGCGTCGTCCCGGCGCCGGTTGCCGGGAGCGGCTCCCCGGCACGGGCGGCGCGCCAGAGCTCGCCGTTGAGGCACTGGAGGAAGCCGAGCTCGTCGATCTCCTCCGGCAGCTCCCCGGCGAGCCAGCGCTCGACCGCCGCCTCCGCGACGAAGCCGCGCCAGAGCGCGCCATCGCGCCGCAGCAGCTCCCCGGCCCAGGGGAGGCGGCCGGCGGCGAGGTTCCGGGTGACGGCGACGCCGAAATGCGCCTTGTCGCGCCGCCGGCGCACGCTCTCCGGCAGCAGGCCGCGCGTCGCGGCGCGCAGCACCGGGCGGCTGACCTCCCCCTGCGCGAAGAGGTGATCGGCCGCCGCGAGGGCGAAGTCGACGAGCCGCGGATCGCGCAGCGGCAGCCGCAGCTCGAGGCCGTGGCGGGCGGCGAACCAGCGCTCGACCTCGCCGCCGTGCGAGTCGAGCAGCGAGAGAACCCGCTCGGCCTGGTGGGGCCGGCGTGCGCGCGCGACGTCGGGCGGCCAGTAGGGCGCGGCCTCGAGCAGCTCGCGCGCCCGCGGCGTGAGGTAGGGAGCCAAGTAGCGCGTGAGCGCACGGCGACGGGGCAGGAGCGGCCCGAGCAGATGGCTGCGCACGGCCCGGCGCCACCCCCACGCGCGGGCGACCTCCCGCAGCCGGTCGATCGCCCGGCCCGGCCCGGCGGCGGCGAGCAGCGTCCAGAACCAGCGCCGGGCGCCGGAGTAGAGCTGGTCGCCGGAGAAGCCGCTGACGACCACGCGGTGCCCGAGCGCCGCGGCGAGCCGGTACGAGCGCTCGTGGAGCTCGCGGTACGGCGTCTGCTCCGGCGTCGCGGGGTGGAGCGGCCAGGCGGCGAGGTCGGCGAACGGCCCGGCGTCGTCGGCCGGTACCGGGTGCACGGCGAAGCCGGCGTGCCGGCCGACCGCGGTGGCGAGGGCGAGCTCGTCGCCCGCCGGATGACTGAACTGCCAGCAGAGGCCGTCCACCTGCCGCCCGAGCCGGGCGGCGTGCGCCGCGAGCGGCGAGGAGTCGAGGCCGCCGCTCAGCCAGACCGCGCACCGCTCGACGCCGGCGAGGCTGCGCGCGACCGCGTCGCCGAGCAGCGCCGCGAACTCCTCGACCGCCTCCTCCCACCGCCGGTGGGCGAGCCGCCGGCCGGGATCCGGTCCCGGCAGCCAGCGGGAGGAGAGCCCCCCGGGGCCGGCGATCCGCAGCTCTCCGGGGAGGAGGTCGCGGGTGCCGGGGACGAACGTCGCGCCGCTCGACAGCTCGGCGAAACCGAAGAACTCGGCGAGGCGCACCGGCGCGATCGCCGCCGCCGCCACCGGGCCGGCCGCGAGCTCCGGGATCTCGTCGTCCACCGCGAGGCGGCCGTCGCGCTCCCGGATCGTCGTCCGCCGGTTTCCGTACGGATCGCTCGCCACGAGGCGGAGACCCCGCTCGCGGTCGGTGAGCGCGACCGCGAACTCGCCGTCGAGGCCGTCGAGAAAGCGATCGCCGAGGGTGCGGTACCGCTCGGCGAGGAAGGCGTGGGGATCGGTGCCCGGAGGCAGCGACGGCAGCAGGCCGCGGAAACGGATCGAGAGTGGCTCCGGCGCGATGCCCATCTCACCGCCCCGGGCCTGTGCGCCGGACGGGATCAGGGGTGGGGAGGCGGAGCTTTGGGAGATTTGTACGTGAAGACATTCCCGCTCTCGCCGGTGCCCGGCGAGGGGCCCATCGTGAGGCGGCGCAGATCGCCGTAGACGGTCAGCTCGGGACGCACCCAGCGCCGGCGTGGCGAGTTCGGCTCCGGTTGCCCGGGGTCGGGGCGACGGCTCTCTGCGGGGGCAGCTGGCGGTCCGGCGGAATCCATGGGTACTCCTGCTCTCTGTTGACAGCCGGAAACCATATCAGATTCCCGACCGTGGGGCTCAGCGCTCCGGCTCGGCGGCGAGGCGCTCGACGATCCCCTCGCGCTCGAGCTGTTCGAGGAGGCCGGCGAGGTCGTCGCGCACCGGCCCGGAAACGGCGAACTCCGCCTCGAGGAGACGGACGATCTCGGCGACGGTGTGCTCGCCATCGCAGAGCGCGAGGATCCGCTGCCCGGTCTCGTTGAGCCCAAAGTAGCGGCTGCTCGCGACGTCGAGCAGCACCGCCTCCCCCTCGAGCTCACGCACGAGCAGCCCCGGCACCCGCCGGTAGCGGTCGGAATCGTCGAACGGCCGCATCGATTCCCCCGCATCGTACCACCCCGTCCAGGTGCCAGCCGCTTAGCCATCGGCCGCTCCCCACGCCCTCCGGCCAGGTGCCAGCCGCTTAGCCAAAGGCGCTCCCCACACCCCCCTGGGCAGGTGCTGGGCAGGTGCCAGCCGCTTAGCCACGCACCACGACCCCGGCGGCCGGGTGCCAGCCGCCTGGCCAGATCCTGGTCTTCAGAAGGCTTGGGCGTTCAGTCCGCGGCGACGCGGTCGCGGCCTTCGGCCTTGGCCCGGTAGAGGGCGCGGTCGGCGGCGGCGATGGTGGCTTCGAGGCTGCGGTCGGGGCGGTGCTCCGCCACCCCCACCGAGATCGTGAGCGGTGCCAGCCGCTTGTCCGCTGCCGCCAGCTGCACCGCGGAGACCGCCTCGCGCACCGCGCCGGCGGCGGCCACCGCCCCGGCGAGGCCCGTCTCGGGCAGGAGCATGATGAGCTCCTCGCCCCCCCAGCGAGCCACGAGATCCTGTTCGCGCAGCGCGCCGCGCACCGCCGTGGCGACGGCCTGGAGGACGGCGTCGCCGGTGGCGTGGCCGTGCTCGTCGTTGACCCTCTTGAAATGGTCGAGATCGCCGAGCGCGACGGAGAACGGGCGGCCCGAGCGCCGGCTACGGCGCTCCTCGGCCTCGACCGCGGCGAGGAATCCCCGCCGGTTCGGCAGCCCGGTGAGCCAGTCGCTGCGCGCCATCTCCTCGAGCTGCCGGTTGGCGGCCGACAGCTCGGCGGTGCGCTCGTCCACGAGCTCCTCGAGATCGTGCCGCAACCGGACGAGCTCTTCGTACTCGCGCTGCCGCCGGTCGGCGATCGCGGTGGTCGCCCCGAGGAAGAGGACGATGAAGCCGATGACCGGCAGGTCCGGGGGGATCACCTCGAGGCCCGCCTCCCTGGCGGCGTCGAGCGCGAGGCTGGCGATGAGGAACATGTAGCAGTGCATGAAGGTGAGGGCGCCGGGCGCGCGGGTGGTCGCGGAGCGCAGGGCGCGAGCGCCGGCTCCGATCAGGAGCAGCCCGGCGGCGACCGGCGTCAGGACCGCCCAGGAGGGGCCAAACGCCGCCAGCAGCGCCGCGGCGAAGACCGCCAGCTGGAGCGCCCGACCGAGGCGCCCGACCGGCTTGCGGGCGAGCCCGGCGGCGAGCTCGTAGAGGGCGACGGTGGTGATCGCCACGCCGCCATGGTTGAGGACGAGCAGCTCCCGCTCGTGGGCACCGGCGAGCGTGCGGTGGGCCATCCAGGTGAGGTTGACGATCAGGGCGCCCGCGGCGGCCACCACGATCCAGAGCGGACCGCGGTCGGAGCGGTCCCGCCACCAGAGATCGAAGTGCACGAAGCCGAGCAGGACATAGATCCCGGCGGCGAACGCCTCGATCAGCGATTCGAAGTCCATTCCGACCTCGATTCCGCTCCGCGCCCCGGGCTCCGGCCACGGCAGGCGGACGGAGCCGCGGCCAGCCGGGGTTCCGGGTGGTCTTCGCTGAGATGCGGGGGGTTACGGGCAAATGGCTGGGAGGCAGGGACTCGAACCCCGATTCTGCGGTCCAGAGCCGCATGTCCTACCATTGGACGACCTCCCAGCAGGACGTCGAAACCCTACCGAAAGCGGCGTTTCGGGTCAACCTCGCGCCTCGCGCGGCCGGCTGCCGGCGCCGCCCGGGCGCCGGATCAGAGACGCGATCAGCCGCGTGGCTGCGGACGAGCGGCCCGGACCTCGGCAAGCAGCTGTTCTCCTTCGGCGAAACGGGGTCCGTGCACGAACAGCACCGCCTCCCACGGCTCGGGGCGACCGCGGCGCAGCTCCCCCTCCTCTTCCTCGAGCGGGAGCGCGGTGCCGGCGTGGACGACGTAGGGGATCTCCTCCTCCTCGAGCAGACCCACGATCTCGCCGAGCTCCTCGGGATCGTGGGTCGTGAGCAGCTGCTCGAGATCGGCGACCGCGCGGGCCGCCTTGGCCTCGTCGAGCGAGGCGACGAGCGCGACGTTGCAGTCGGCGCAGACGGTGAAGCCGGGGCGGTACTCGCCGCCACATTCGGGGCAGAACATGGACCGCATTCTATGTGCGCCGGCGGCCGGAACGTCACGAGTGGACCCACCTCCCGGCCAGGTGCCAGCCGCTTGACCAACGGCAGGTGCAGTGGCGAGGTGCCAGCCGCTTGACCAGAGACGGATCGAGCGGGCGACTTCCCAGTGGCATCGGCCCGATCCGGCGGCGGTCTCTTCCCGGAAGCGCAAGATCGACGCACCGGATCGCGTCCCTGTCGGCATGTCACGCCGTCTCCGTTTCGTTCCCTCCGGATACCTGGTCGAGGTCACCTGCCGGACCGTCCAGGGCAACCATCTCCTGCACCCGTCGCCCGCGCTCACCGAGACGACGATCGGCGTGCTCGCCCGCGCTGCCCGTCTCTACCCGGTCGCGGTCCACGGCTTCGCCTTCCTCGCCAACCACCTCCACCTGCTCCTCACCGTGGAGAGCGCCCAGCGGCTCGCCAGCTTCATGAACTACCTCAACTCGAACCTCGCCCGCGAGGCGAGCCTGCTGGCCGGCTGGTGCGACCGTTTCTGGGCTCGCCGTTACCAGGCGATCGTGGTCACGGCGGAGACATCCGCCCAGGTCGCCCGCCTCCGCTATCTCCTCGCCAACGGCACCAAGGAGGGGCTCGTGAGCTCGCCACTCGACTGGCCCGGCGCGCACTGCGCCCGGGCGCTCGTGGAAGGCAGGCCGCTCCGGGGCATCTGGCGCAACCGCACCCGCGAATACCGGCTGCGGCGGCGCGCGGCGGCCGTCGATCCAAGCGAGTTTCTCGAGGAGGAGATCCTGCACCTCGAGCCGCTGCCCTGCTGGTGCGACTGCTCGCCGGCTGAGTACCGAGCGCGGATCCGGAGGCTCATCCGCGAGATCGAACGGACGGCGCGCACCGAGAACGCGGCGCTGGGCCGCTCGCCGCTCGGCGGATCAGCCCTTCTCGCGCGAGCTCCCTTCCGCGGCATCCATCGCCTCGAGAAGCGGCCGGCACCCCTGGTGCACGCTGCGACCCGAGCGGCGCGGCATGCCTTCCTGCGCGCTTACTCTCTCTTCCTGGAGGCGTTTCGCACGGCGGCCATCCGGCTCCGGGCCGGAGCCCTCGACGTCGTCTTCCCGGACGGCTCCTTCCCGCCACCTTTGCCGTTCCGGGCTGGCTGAGCGAAACGTGTTCGTCCCGAGTTGACGACGAGGGTTCGCCGGCAAACGCTCAGGGCACAGGAACTCCGACTCGACAGCAGGCCCTTTGCCTTTGGAACGCGAGCCGGTAGCGGCCGCGTTCCCCTTCTCGCCATGCTTCAGCCGAGGTACTGGCGGATCAGCTCCACCTGCTCGTGGAGCCCACGCTGCCGGAGCTCCTCGAGGAAGACTTCCCATGGCGGGATGTTGCTCCGGTACGGATCGTCGGTGGCGCCCGAGTACATCCCGCCACCCGGACCGGTGTAGAGACCGCCGCCCGGACCGGTGGAAAGACCGCCGCCGGGGCCGGTGTAGAGCCCACCGCCCGGACCGGTGTAGAGACCGCCACCCGGACCGGTATAGAGACCGCCACCCGGACCGTCATAGAGCCCACCGCCCGGACCAGTGTAGAGACCCCCGCCCGGACCGGTGGATGCTCCACCTCCCGGACCCGTGTAGAGCCCGCCCCCGGGGCCGGTGTACCGGCCGCCCCCGGGGCCCGTGTACTGATCTCTCGGCCACATGTTCCGCTCTCCTCCTCCCGCCGCGGCAACGAGCCGGACCGTCTGCACCGCGGGCCCGAACCGAGCCACACCTCCGGGGACGATCGCAGCGAGCAGGAGCGGCGCTCCGGCCCGTTCGAGGCTCCGGCCATCCCCCCATCCCGGCAACCCGAACGCCCCGCGACCAGGTGCCAGCCGCTTGGCCAACGGCTCCGCCGGCACTACCGGCACAGGTGCCAGCCGCTTGTCCACGACTGTGTTCCGGGTCGCCGACTGAGCCACCTGCCGGCCCGTTCGCTCGGCGGGATGCCGCAGCCACGCACCCGCGATGAGGGCAAACCCGAGGAGCGGCACGGCCAGCCACCCCTTCCGGCTTCGGAAACCGACGAGCCGGGCGGTCATCCTTCTGCCTCCCCTCTGCGTTCGTCGCCGTTCGGCCCGAGTCCGCTCATGGAGCCTCCGGGACCCCGGTGCCACTCCCCACCGCCAGCCCCTCGGCTCGGGCGCGGGCGAGGACCCGGGCGACGATCCGGTCGCAGCGCTCGCCGTCGAATGCGTAGGCACTCCGGAGCGGCGCCGGTATCGCGCTCTCCAGCGTCGCGCGCAGCAGATTGCGCGCCCGGAAGTAACGGGTCCGTACCGTGGCCGCGGGGATCTCGAGCGTCTCGGCGATCTCCTCGACGCTCATCTCCTCGACCGCGCGCAGCACGAAGACCGTGCGGAACCCCTCGGGCAGCCGGTCGATCTCCGCTTCGAGCTGCTCCCGGACTTCGCGGCGTGCCACGCTCGCTTCAGGGCCGTCCTCGGGGGGGTCGGCGAGCGCCACCCGGACGCGGGGATCAGGGGAGTCCATGGCGCTCTCCAGCGGCGTGGTCAGCGGGCCGGCGCGGCGCCGCCGGCCGAGCGCCTCGTTGACGACGATCCGCACGAGCCAGGTCGAGAGCCGGCTCTCCGCCCGGTACCGGCCGAGGGCCCGCCAGGCTCGCAGATACGCCTCCTGCACGGCATCCTCGGCATCGGCGTCGTTCTGCAGGATGCTGCGGGCGGTGCGGAAGAGGAGCTGGTTGTGGCGCCGCATCAGCACGGTGAACGCCTCGCCATCGCCACTCGCCGCGCGGGCGACGAGCTCGGCTTCGAAGTCGGCTGCCGGCGGACCGGAGGGCGGCGAGAGCTCGCTGGGCATGAGACCTCCTCTGGAAGCTCTTCATTCTCGACCCCCCCGGCATCGGTTGCAACCGGAACGGTGACGGCGGCGTCCGCTTCGCCCCGGTCGGGAGACGAAGCGGACGCCGCTCGCCGGATCCTTCTCAGTCGCGGAAGCGGTCGGGGAAGGCCGCGATGAGACCGTCGCTGAGGGCGTCGGCCAGCATCATCATGTGCGCCTCGGCCTTGCCGTACTCGGCGATCCCCTCGGCGTAGCGGCCCTGGAGGAGCGCGGTGGCGTAGACGAGGGTCGTGTCGATGTGCCCCTTGAGCATCTCGCGCACGTACGCCTGCGGCCAGTGGCTGTTGGCGCCCGCGAGGAAATCGGCGATCTCCTGGGCGTTGGCGTAGGCGGCGGCGATCGCCTTGTCGAGCGCGGGCTGATCACCGGCCTTGGCGAACTTGACGACCTCCACCGCGCCGCTGATGTGCTCCTTGAGCAGCTTCGTGAGACCGGCCGCGGCGGCGTCACCGTAGAACGGCTGGATGGCGTTGCCGATGTCGGCCTGGTTCTGCATCAGCCGGGCGGCGGTGGCTTCGAAGGCGGGCGAGTCGCCGGCGAACGCCGTGACCGCCGCGTAGGTCCACTCCATGTGCTGCGCCCAGAGCTCCCGCATCGCGTCGTGGAGCTTGTTGGCGCTCGCGGAGCGCAGCGCCACCGGCGCGTCGGCGGCCGCGGCGTGGTTGCCACCCTCGTGGGCGAAGGCCTGGGGGGCGAGGAAGGTGAGGCTCAGGAGCGCGGCGATGGCGATCGCCCGCACGCGGCGGGGCCGGAGGGTCGGGATTCGGGACTGGTTCATGACGTTCTCCTCGTGGGTCGAATCGGTTTCCGGAAGGCTGGCGGCGGGGGCCACTCTGGTCCGCGCCGCTCTCCCAACCCATTGGATGCACCTTCCCCCCGTTCCGTTCCCGACCGGTTTGCGAATCCACTGACCGGGTCCCGGAAAGACGACCCGAAGAGCCGTCCCCACGGTTTCTGGACAAGCGGCTGGCACCTGTCCGGTGCGGACCCCGGATGGACGCCACGAAGGGCGACCCCGTGCTGTTTGGACAAGCGGCTGGCACCTGCCCGAGGCTAGGGGGAGGTGGCCTCCTCCGCCCACCAGGCGCGCGCCTGCCGCAGGTGGAGGCGGCGGCCTTCGGGCGTGAGCTCGACGCCGGCCGCGAGGCTGCCGAGGCTCACCAGCAGCCGTCCGCGGCGCGTCTCGCGACCGAGGTAGAGGTTTCCGCGCACCTCGCCGCGCGCCAGCGACAGGACGGCGTCGTTGAGCCGCAGCCGTCCGGGGCGCCAGTCGAAATCGCCCCCGAGGGAGAGCCCCCGCACGGTCAGCAGCCGCGTCACCCAGGCGGGCAGGTCCCGCTGCATCTCGTAGAGCGCCACGAGCGGGCGGCTGTCGGCCAGCCGCGCCGTGAAACGGCCACGGGCGGCGGCCGGCTGGCTGAAATCGATCCGGCCCGCAGGCAGCGAGAGCTCTCCCCACCAGTCGCGGCCGACCGTCTCTTTCTCCCCGGCGTCGTGGTCGATGACCACGAGGTCGTTGAGCACGAACCGGCTGCCGTCGAGGGCGAAGGAGACCGGCTCGAAGGCCGGATCGGAAAGGTGCAGATCCGCGGTGAGATCGCCCGTCCAGCGGTCCTCCCCGACGCGGAGGGCGACGTCGTCGGCCCGCAGGTTCAGCGTGCCGTCGCCTTCGAACTCCGGACCCTCCCCTCTCTTCACTCCGAACCGGAGCCGCCCGCCGAGCCGGGCCGAGCCGCCCACCACCCTGAGACCGGCGGTGGCCGGGATCATCTCGTCGAGGAAGGTGAGGTCAGGCAGCCGGGCCGAGCCGAGATCGACCTCGAGCTCGGCCCCCTCCGGCCGCCGGTCGACCCGCGGCAGCCCGGTGCGGGCCTCGAGCAGGAGCCCGTCGCCGAACAGGAGTGGCCGCGCCTCCGGCCGGCCGAGCTGCCAGCCATCGAGCCGCAGGGTGGTGCCGAGGCGGGCCGTTCCCGGCCACCGCCCTTCGATACGGGCGCTCAGCGCGGCCCGGCCGTGCGCCTCGAAGCCGAGGAAACGGAGCGCCCGGACGGCGCCGTCGAGGTCGAGCCGGCTGCCGGGAGTGAAGGTGGCGCGGCGCACCCCGACATCGGCGTCGAACCGCCCCGGCGCGGTCACGATCTCGAGCCCGGGCCAGGAGCCGAAGAGGCGGGCGAGCGCCGGATCGGGCGTGACCTCCCCCCGCAGCGCCGCCTGACCCTCGACCCGGCGCGCCACCTCGACCACCCGCGCTCCCCGGAACCGCCAGGGGAGGATCCGGAAACGCGCCGTGCCCGCCAGCTCGCCGGCGACCTCGCCGTCGCCGATCCGCAGCCGGCCGCCCCGGACATCGAGCCGCGAGGCGAAGACCTCGGCGAACGTGCGGCGGCGGATCTCGAAACCGCCCCGCCCGTTGATGCTGCCGGTGAGGCAGCGGTCGTCGAACCAGGCCTCGCGCAGATCGGTGACCTCGACCCCGGTGAACGCGAACGACCAGGGGGGGCGCGACAGGTCGGGCGGCGGTGCCGGCGTGGTGTGGCCGCCCACCACCGGCACCTCGCTGCCTGCGGCGATCGCCGCCGCCGCGGCCTCGAAGCGCGTCACCCGCACCGTGACACCGTGGCCGCGCACTCCGGTGAAGACGAGACGGCGCCGGAGCAGCGGCGCCGGCGAGATCAGCCCCGAAACCTGCTCGGCCGTCACCTCCCAGGCGAGCCGGGGCGTGCGCCCCGCGACCCGCAGCCCCTCGGCCTCGACCCGGCCGGGCCACGGCGAGGCGAGCCGCCGCCAGGTGACCTGCACCCGCTCCGGGCGCGGGTTGAACCACGCCTCGAGCCGCCCGGTGGCGCTCGCCTCCCGGACGAACGCCCGCCAGGCCGGCACCGCCCCCACCGCGAGGGCGACGAACAGGAGCAGGAGGGCGAGACCAACGCGCCGCAACCACCGGGGGGCCGGCATGAGAGGGATTCTCCCCGAAACGGCCGCGCCCCCCAACGATCCACCCCAGCCACCGGTCAGGTGCCAGCCGCTTAGCCATAAGCCGGTTGGTCAGCGGCGACCAGGTGCCAGCCGCTTAGCCAAGCCTGGCCAGAGCCGGGGTACGGCGCTCAGTTGCCGGCGCGCCCGCGCCGGAGCAGGTAGTCGGCCACGGCCCGGAAGGCGGGCAGGGAGGTCGGGTCGATCTCGCGGTTGCTCGCCGTCGGGAAGGAGGCGAAGCGGACGATCACCATCCGGGCGGTCGGGTCGATGTAGAGGGTCTGGCCGTGCACGCCGCGGGCGGCGAAGGCGCCGTGCGGATCGTGGAACACCCACCACATGCTGCGGTAGCTCCCGCCCGGCAGCGTCGGGTAGCCGGCCCGGGCGAACGCCTCCCGGTCGCCGCCGGCCCGGATCCTCGCGACCACCGCTTCCGGGAAGAGGCGCTCCCCGCCGCTCACGCCGCCGTCGAGGAGGAGCTGCCCGAGCCGTCCGAGATCGCGCAGGCCTGCGCTCAGGCCGCCGCCGGCGTACGGCGTCCCCTTGGCGTCGACCGTCAGGTAGGCGTCCTGCTCGGCGCCGATCCGGCTCCAGAGCCGCTCGGAGAGGAGCGCCGCGTAATCCCGGCCGGTCGCCCGCGAGACGATCCAGCCGAGCGCATCGGAGTTGACCGTCCGGTAGCCGAACACCCGCCCGTGCGCACCGGCCGGGCGGACGGTCCGCAGGTAGTCGAAGTAGCCGTCCGGCCCGGTGTACCCCGCGGGCTTCGGCAGCGGGCTCGCCGCCCGCGAGTAGGCCCAGATGTCGGCGTTCGGATCCGCGTACTCCTCGCTGTAGTCGAGCGCCGTGGTCATGTCCATGACCTGCCGCACGGTGGCGTTCCCGAAGGCGCTCGCCGCGAGCTCGGGGACGAGGCTGCCCACCGTCGCCGTCTCGTCGAGCCGCCCCTCGGCCACCAGGATCTCGGCGAGCAGCCCGGTGAGCGACTTGGTCATCGACATCGCGGCGTGGCTGCCCGCCTCGTCGAGGCAGCCGGAGTACCGCTCGTAGACGATCTCTCCCTCATGGAGGATCAGGATGCCGTCGGTGTAGTTCGCCGCGAGCGACGCCTCCCAGCTCATCGGCTCCGTGCCGCCGAGGGGCGTGAACTCCACCCCGTCGATCCCCGCGTCGAGCGCGCGCGGGAGCGGCCGCGGCGCGCCGAGCCCCCGGCTCACCTGCTTCGTCGGCACGAGCTCCCGGATATGGCAGACCGTCCAGCGCAGCTTCGGGAAGCCGAAGTAGTCGGATTCCGGCTGCATGACGAGCCTGTCGGGCGGCGGCGGCGAACCCTGCATCCAGCCGAGACGCACCGGATCGCTCTCCGCCGCACTCAGCCGCGCCGCCTCCTGCGCCCCGGCCGGCGCGCCGGGGCCGGCGACGAAGAGGAGCCCCGCGAGGAGGGCGAGCGCCGCCCCGAGACCCTTCCCGCGCCTGGCGCCGGCCCCGCTCATCATCCCGCCTTCTTCTGCTCCTTCGCCCAGCTGTCGCGGAGCGTGACGGTGCGGTTGAAGACGGGGCGCTCGGGGGTGTGGTCGGCGAGATCGGCCGTGAAGTAGCCGGTGCGCTCGAACTGGATCCGGTCGCCGGGGGCGGCGGTGGCGAGCGCGGGCTCGACCTTGCAGCCGGCGAGGATCTCGAGCGAGCCCGGATCGACGAGGGTGATCCAGTCGACGCCCTCGGGCACGTCGTCCGGATCGGCGGCGGCGAAGAGCGGGTTGTAGAGGCGCACCTCGGCGTCGACCGCGTCGGCGGCGGCGACCCAGTGGATCGTCCCCTGCACCCGGCGGCCGTCGGGGGTGCCGCCGCCCTTCGTCGCGGGGTCGTGCGTGCAGCGCACCTCGACCACCTCGCCCGCGGCGTCCTTGACCACCTCGACGCACTTGACGACGTACCCCCAGCGCAGCCGCACCTCGCGCCCCGGCGCGAGACGGAAGTACTTCTTCGGCGGCTCCTCGAGGAAGTCGTCGCGCTCGATCCAGAGGTCGCGGCCGAAGCGCACCGGGCGGGTGCCGGCCATCTCGTCCTCGGGGTTGTTGATCGCGGCGAGCTCCTCGAACTCCCCTTCGGGCCAGTCGACGATCGTGAGCCGGAGCGGCCGCAGCACCGCCATCCGGCGCGCCGCCACACGGTTGAGCTCCTCGCGCACGCAGTGCTCGAGCAGCGCGAGCTCCACCGTGCCCTCCTGCTTCGTCACCCCGATCCGCTCGGCGAAGTCGCGGATCGCGGCGGGCGGATAGCCGCGGCGGCGCAGCCCGGCGATCGTCGGCAGGCGCGGGTCGTCCCAGCCGGCGACGACCTTCTCCTCGACCAGCCGCAGAAGCTTCCGCTTCGACATCACCGTGTGGGTGAGGTTGAGCCGCGCGAACTCGATCTGCCGCGGCGGCCAGATCCCGAGCTCGCGCACGAACCAGTCGTAGAGCGGCCGGTGATCCTCGAACTCGAGGGTGCAGATCGAATGGGTGATCTTCTCGATCGAGTCCGACTGGCCGTGGGCCCAGTCGTACATCGGGTAGATGCACCAGGCGTCGCCGGTGCGGTGATGGGTGGCGTGGAGGATCCGGTACATCACCGGGTCGCGGAGGTTCACGTTGCCGGCGGCCATGTCGATCTTTGCCCGCAGCACCCGCGAGCCGTCGGGATACTCGCCGGCGCGCATCCGCCGGAAGAGGTCGAGGTTCTCGGCCACCGTGCGGTTCCGGTAGGGGCTCTCGCGGCCGGGGGCGTTCCACGGGCCGCGGTGCTCGCGGATCTCCTCGACCGAGAGGTCGTCCACGTACGCCTTGCCCGCCTCGATCAGCTGCTCGGCCCAGAGGTAGAGCTGCTCGAAGTAGTCGGAGGCGTAATACTCCCGCTCCTCCCAGTCGAAGCCGAGCCAGCGGACGTCCTCGCGGATCGAGGCGACGTACTCCTCCTCCTCCTTCGTCGGGTTCGTGTCGTCGAAGCGGAGGTTGCAGGTGCCGCCGTACTTGGCCGCGAGCCCGAAGTTCATGCAGATCGACTTCGCGTGGCCGATGTGGAGGTAGCCGTTCGGCTCCGGCGGGAAGCGGGTGCGGATCGACGTGTGTTTGCCGGTGGCGAGGTCGTTCTCGATGATGTCGGTGATGAAGTGGCTGGCCATGGGTTCTCGCGTCGGATCGGGGATCCGGGTCAGGGGGCGACGAGGCGGGCGAGCGCGCGGTCGATCCGCGCGAGCACCCGCTCCCGCCCGAGGATGGAGAGCAGATCGAAGAGGCCGAAGCCGACCGCCTTGCCGGAGACCGCGACGCGCACCGCGTGGACGATGGCGCCGAGGCCGAGGCCGCGGGCCGCGACGAAACCGGCGAAGAGGGCCTCGAGCGCCGCCGGCGTGAAGTCGGGGGCCGCGGCGAGCTCGGCGCGCATCTCGCCGAGCAGCGCCGCCGCCGCGGGCGGCTGCTGGAGCCGTTTCGCGAACGCCTTCTCGTCCCAGACGAGCGCTGCGTCGGCGACGAACAGCTCCTCGTAGTCGAGGATGTCGCCGGCGACCTTGAGCCGCTCGGCCGCCGCCGTGACGATGGCGAGCGCGGTCGCCCGCTCGGCCGCCGACGGCGGCGAGCCGATCCAGCCCGCGCGTTCGAGGAACGGCAGCACGAGCTCCGTGCGCGCGTCGGCCGGCAGCGCCTGCATGTACCGCTCCTGGAAGGAGAGGAGCTTGGCCGGGTCGAAGCTCGCCGAGGCGCGGTTGACGCCCGCGAGCGAGAAGTGGGCGATCCGCGCCTCGGCGTCGAGGATCTCGGTCCGGTCGTCGAGCGACCAGCCGAGCAGCAGCAGGTAGTTGAGGATCGCGTCGGGGAGGAAGCCGCTCTCGCGGTAGAAGTCGACGATCACCGGGTTGAAGGTGTCGGCGGCGACCGCGTGGCCGAGCCGTTCGGCGATCCGCCGACCGCGCTCGTAGAGCTCGGCGAACTCCGGGTTCTTCAGGTACCGGTCGAGCTTCCGCTTCGAGAGCTTCACGCGGCTGCCGGGCTCGGCGACCACCGGCAGGTGGGCGAAGACCGGCGGCGGGGCGCCGAGCCCCTGCCAGACGAAGAGCTGCCGCGGCGTGTTCGAGAGGTGCTCCTCGGCGCGGATCAGATGGCTGATCCGCATCTCGATGTCGTCGACCACGCTCGCGAGGTTGTAGAGGCAGCTCCCGTCGGCGCGCTGGATGACATGGTCGGCCTCCGCCGCCCAGTCGGTGACGACCTCGCCGCGGACGAGATCGTCGATCCGGCACTGCCCGGTGCGCGGCATCCTGAGGCGGACGACGAAGCTCCGCCCCTCGGCCGCGAACCGCTCCCGGTCGGTATCCGTCTCGCCCGCCCAGCGGCGGGAGGCGACGTACGGCACCTTCGCCGCCTCGGCCGCCGCCCGCTCGGCCTGGATCTCCTCGGGGCGGGCGTAGTCGCGGTAGGCGAAGCCGCCGGCGAGCAGCCGTTCGACCGCCGCCTGGTAGCGCGGCAGCCGCTCGGACTGGTAGTACGGCCCGTACTCGCCCCCCACCTCCGGCCCCTCGTCCCAGTCGAGGCCGAGCCAGCGGAAGCCGTCGAGGATCGGCGCGAGCGCCTCGGCCACGTTCCGCTGGGCGTCGGTGTCGTCGACGCGCAGCACGAACCGGCCGCCGTGGCGGCGGGCGAAGAGCCAGTTGAACAGGGCGGTGCGAACGCCGCCGATGTGCAGGTAGCCGGTCGGCGACGGCGCGAACCGGACCCGCACCGGGGAGGCCGGAGAGGGATCGCTCATCGGCGGCGATCCTATCGGCTGGCCGCGCATCGCGTCGAACCGCGGACGGGGGCGCGGGCTATACTTCTCGTGAGCCCAGTCGACGGCGCCCGGCGCCGGTCCATCCTGACCACGCACTTCGCCTGGAGGAGGCCGCCATGACCGACCAGACGCCCGCTCCCGCCACCCCCCGCGTCATCGTCGCGGGCACCGACTTCTCCCCCGCCGCCGTCGCCGCGCAGCTCTGGGCCGAACGGCTCGCCGCCGCCCGGGGCTCGGCGCTCCATCTCGTCCACGCGCTGCGCGTCTACGGGCCGCCGACCGACTTCCTCGTCTCGCCGCCCGACTACACCGAGGAGCTCCAGGCGCGCGCGCTCGCCCGCCTCGACGAGGCCGTGCAGCGCGCCAGCGATGCCGGCGCCGACGCCCGGCCGGCGTTCCGCCTCGGCGACCCCCACCGCGAGCTGCTCGCGGCGGCCGCCGAGCTCGCCGCCGATCTGATCGTCGTCGGCACCCGCGGCACGACCGGGCTCGAGCACTTCCTGCTCGGGTCGACCGCCGAAAGGGTGATCGAGCGCGCCACCTGCCCGGTCCTCACCGTCCACCCCGGTCAGGAGCCGCCGGCCTGCCCGCTTCGTCACCTGCTGCTGCCCACCGATTTCTCCGACGACGCCCGGATGGCGATCGCGGCGGCCCTCGGCCTCGTCGCGCCGGGGGAGCAGGAGCTGCGGATCACCCTCCTCCACGCCTACTACCTGCCGATCGAATACACCGCCTACGGGACGATCCCCACCTCGCCCCGCTACCTCGAGGATGTCGCCGGCGCCGCCGAGAGCCGCCTGCAGGAGCTCGCCGCCCAGCTCGCCCGGCCGGGGCTCACGATCGAGACGCGGATCACCGAGGGGTACCCGCCCGAGGTCGTCCTCGCGGTCGCGCGCGAGCTCGGGGTCGATCTGATCGCGATGGGCACCCGCGGCCGCACCGGCCTCGAGCACCTGCTCCTCGGCTCGACCGCCGAGCGGGTGGTGCAGCGCGCCCCCTGCCCGGTCCTCACCGTCCGCCGCCCGCGCGGCTGAGCGGCCTCAGGCCGCTTCGAGAGCGGCGGCGAGGTCGGCCCAGAGGTCGTCCGGATCCTCCAGCCCCACCGAGAGGCGCAGGAGCCCCTCGCCGATCCCGGTCGCCGCGCGCGCCTCGGGCGCGACGACGTGGTGGGTGAGGCCGGCCGGATGCTGGATCAGGCTGTCGGTCGAGCCCAGGCTCACCGCCGGGGTGAGCAGGCGCACCGCGCCGAGGATCCGGGAGGCCGCCGCGAAGCCGCCGGCGACCTCGAAGGCGATGAGCGAGCCCGGGCCGTCCATCTGGCGGCCGAGCAGGCCGAGCGGATCCTGCCCGGGGAGGCTCGGGTGGCGCACCGCGATGACCTTCGGGTGGGCGGCGAGCCGCGCCGCCAGGATCGTCGCCCCCTCCTGCGCGAGCCGCACCCGCGCCGGCAGCGTCGGCAGGGAGCGGTGGAGGAGGAAGGCGGCGAGCGGATGGAGGACGGCGCCGGTGAGGATCCGCACCTGCCGGAGCCGCGCCGCCCACGCCTCGCTCGTGGCGATGGCGCCGGCGAGGACGTCGCCGTGCCCGCCGAGGAACTTCGTCGCGCTGTGCAGGACGAGCGCCGCCCCGTGGGCGAGCGGCCGCTGGAGCACCGGGGTGGCGAAGGTCGAGTCGACGAGCAGTGGCGCCGGCGCCGCCGCCCGCGCCGCCGCGGCGAGGTCGACGAGGTCGAGCGTCGGGTTGGCCGGGGTCTCGACGATCACGAGCGCCGTCTCCGGGCGCACGGCGGCGCCGATCTCCTCCGGACGGACGAAGTCGACGTCGAAGCCGAGCAGGCCGCTCGTGAGGAGGTGGTCGCTGCCGCCGTAGAGCGGCCGCACCGCCACGACGTGCTGCCTGGGGGTGGCGCCCGGCTCGCCCGCGCGGGCGGCGAGGAGCGCGGCGGTGAGCGCCGCCATCCCCGAGCCGAAGGCGACCGCCGCCTCGGCCCCCTCAAGTGCTGCGAGCGCACCCTCGAAGCGGGCGACGGTCGGGTTGTAGAGGCGCGAGTAGATCGGCGAGGGTGCCGCGGCGGCGCCTGCGGCGAGCAGCTCGAGCGACTCGACCGCCTCGCCGAGCTCCGGGATCGGGTAGGTCGTCGAGAGGTCGAGCGGCGGGGCGTGCACCCCGAGCGTCTGGAAATCGGTCCGGCCGGCATGGACGGCGGTGGTGGCCACGGAGCGGAAGGCGGGGGGGTTGTCGGCGCGCTTCATGGGCTCTACGATTGCCGACATCATGTGCGCCCGTCAATCGAATTCTTTGTCGAATGAGGGACTGGATACGCCTCTGGATCGAATCGACTTCGCCATTCTGGATCATCTGACGAAGAATGCGCGGCTCTCGAACAAGGAGCTCGCGGCCCGGGTCGCGCTCGCCCCCTCCTCCTGCCTCCAGCGGGTCCGGCGGCTGCAGCGCGCGGGCATCCTGCTCGGGGCCAACGCGCTCGTCGCCGGCCGCGCGCTCGGGGTGGGGCTCGAGGCGCTGATCTTCGTCCGCCTCCGCCGCCATGCCCGGCCGGTCGTCGAGCGGTTCCGAACCCATGTGCTCGCGCTCACGGAGTCGGTCGGCCTCTTCCATCTGGCGGGGCAGTACGACTTCCTCGTGCACGTCGCGGTGCGCGACGCCGATCACCTGCGCGATCTCGCCCTCGACGCCTTCACCACCCGCCCCGAGGTCGCGCACATGGAGACGCACCTGATCTTCGACCGGACGGTGAAGCCGGGGCTGCCGCGGCTAATCGAGCCCGCGCCCGACCTCCCGCCCCGCGGTCCGCGGCGGGGCGGTTCAGCGGGCTGAAGTGGGCGGCGCCGGACAGGCGACGCCGGTGCCGCCGATCCCGCAGTAGCCGCCGGGGTTCTTCGCCAGATACTGCTGGTGGTACGCCTCGGCGTAGTAGAACGGCGGCGCCGGGGCGACGATCTCGGTCGTCACCGCGCCATGCCCCGCCGCCCGGAGGGCCTCCCCGTACGCCGCGCGGGAGGCCTCGGCGGCCGCCCGCTGCGCCTCGTCGAAGCAGGCGATCAGCGAACGATACTGCGTCCCCCGGTCGGCCCCCTGCCGCATCCCCTGCGTCGGATCGTGGCTCTCCCAGAAGATCCGGAGCAGCCGCTCGTAGGTGACCGCCGCCGGGTCGAAGACCACGAGCACCACCTCGGCATGCCCGGTGCGGCCGGTGCAGACCTCCTCGTAGGTGGGGTTCGGCGTGAAGCCGGCCGCGTAGCCCACGGCGGTCGCATGGACCCCCGGCTCCTGCCAGAAGCGCCGCTCCGCCCCCCAGAAGCAACCGAGGCCGAAGAGCGCCCGCGCCATCCCCTCCGGGAACGGCGGCACGATCCGCGCTCCCGACACGAAGTGGCTCTCCGGCACCGCCATCGCCTCCGCGCGCCCCGGCAGCGCCGCCTCGGCCGTCACCATCTCGCTCCTGTCCCACGCCATCCGCATCGCCTCTCCCCCGCGGCCCTCACCCTTCCGGCCGGCCCCCCAACTCTACGCAAACCCGCCCCCGCCAGGTGCCAGCCGCTTGACCAACGGCTTGATCAACGGCCTCCCGAAAGGTGCCAGCCGTTTTGCAGATCGCCCCTGCCCGCAAGGTGCCAGCCGCTTTGCAGACCGGTCCGCGCCAGGTGCCAGCCGCTTGGCCAGAGGCCTGGCCGGAGGCGCGTTCGCGGCGGCGCTAGACTGCGCGCGCGGGTGCCGGCCGGGGCCCGCGAAAGGAGCCGCCGCTGACCCGCATCGCCGCCTTCGTCTCGCCGCACGGCTTCGGACACGCGGCGCGTGCCGCCGCCTCGCTCACGGCGCTCGCCGCCCGGCTGCCCGGCCTCGAGGTCGAGCTCTTCACCACGGTGCCGGAGTGGTTCTTCGCCGAGTCGCTCCCCTGCCCGTTCGTACGCCACGCGGTGGTCTCCGACGTCGGTCTCGTGCAGCGGAGCGCGGTGGAGGAGGATCCGGCCGCGACCCGGGAGCGGCTCGCGGCGTTCTGGCCGCCGGCACCGGCCGCGGTCGACCGGCTCGCGGCGCGGCTCGCGGACCGCGGCTGCCGGGCGGTGCTCACGGACATCTCGCCGCTCGGCCTCGTCGTGGGACGGGCGGCCGGCCTGCCGACCCTGCTCGTCGAGAGCTTCACCTGGGAGTGGATCTACGCCGACTACCTCGCCGCCGAGCCGGGGCTCGCGCCGTTCGCCGCCGCGTTCGGCGCGCTCTACGCGGACGCGCCCCGCCGGCTCCGGGCCGAGCCGTTCTGCGGCGAGGCGCCGGGGCGGCCGATCTCGCCGATCGCGCGCCCGACCCGCGCCACCCCCGCGGCCACCCGCGCCCGGCTCGGGATCCCCCCCGACCGCGCGCTGGTGCTCGTCTCGATGGGCGGCGTCCCCTGGCGGTTCGGCGATCTCACCCCTTGGCGGCGCCTCGGGCAGGTCGACTTCGTCGTCCCCGGGGGCGCCGCCGCCGAGCGCCGGGAGGGAAACCTCCTGCTCCTGCCCCACCACACCCCCGTCTACCACCCCGATCTCGTCGCCGCCGCCGACCTCGTGGTCGGCAAGCTCGGCTACTCGACGGTGGTCGAGGCGGCGCGGGCCGGCACCCGTTTCGCCTACCTGCCCCGACCCCGTTTCCGCGAATCCGAGGTCCTCGCCGCCTGGGTCGAGGCACGGCTGCCGGCGCTCCGGCTCGCCCCGGAGGCGCTCGCGGGGACCGCCTGGCTCGCGACCCTCCCGGAGCTGCTCGCCCGCCCGCGCCCCGCGCCGCTCCCGATCCGCGGCGCGGAGGAGGTCGCCGCCGAGCTCGCGACGCTCCTCGGCCCGGCCTGAGCTTGGACGGCCCTAGAGCGGCGTGAGCAGCGGCAGGAGCAGGAGGAGCGCGAGGAAGCAGACGGCGAGCAGCCCGATGCCGAGCCGGGCGTAGTCGCGCGGCTGGTAGCCGCCCGGAGCCATGATCAGCAGGTTGACCGGGTGGGAGATCGGCGTGAGGAAGGCGGCCGCGCAGCCGATCGCCACCACCACCGCGAGCGTCGGCGGGTCGACCCCGACGGCGCGGGCGGTGGAGACCGCGATCGGGCCGAGGATGAGCGCCGCCACCTGTCCGCCGATCGCCTGGGTCAGCCCGGCCGAAAGCAGGTAGAGCCCTCCCGCGAGGCCGATCGCCCCCGCCCCGCTCAGCGCCCCGCCGAGCTGCTCGCTCAGCCGGACCGCGAGCCCGGTGGAGACGAGCGCGGCGCCGAGCGGCATGAGGCCCGCGATGATGAGCAGCGTCCGCCACTCGATGGCGCGGTAGACGTCATCCATCCCGAGGCAGCCGGTGAGCACAAGGAGCGCCGCGCCCGAGAGCATCGCCTCGCTGATCGGCACCCGGCCGCTCGTCGAGACCAGGAGGACGGCGAGGGTGATCAGCGCCGCGAGCAGCCCCTTCCGTCCGAGCTCGGCCGGCGCGGCCTCGCCGCTGTGGAGGACGATGAACCCCGGCTCGCGGGCGAGGACGGCGGCCGGGCCGGCGGCGCCGACCATCAGCAGCGCGTCGCCCGACTGGAGGGCGAAGTCGCCGACGTCGGTGCGGTAGCTGCGGCCGCCGCGCCAGAGCGCGAGCGCGGTCATCCCGAACTTCTGCCGGAAGCGCAGCTCCTTGAGCGTCTGCCCCACCGCGGTCGAACGGGGCCGGACCACGACCTCGGTGAGGCGCACCGGCAGCCGGGAGCCGGCGAACCCCTCGCCGACGGCGCCCTGCCCCACCACCGTCCCCTCGAGCTCGAGCTGGCGCACCCGCTCCTCGCGCCCGAGCACGAGCAGGACGTCGTCGGCGGCGAGCTCGGTGGCCGGCTCGGGAGGCAGCAGCGTCTCGTGCTCGCGCAGGAGGGCGACCACCGTGACCCCGAGCCGGGTGCCGATCACCGTGGTGGCGAGCGCCTGGCCGACGAGCGGCGAGCTCGCGAGGAGGCGGACCTCCCAGAGCCGCTCGGAGAGCCGGTAGGCCGCGGCGAGGTCGGGGCGGGTGAGCGCCGAGCCGACGAGCGAGTCGCGCTCGGGCAGCAGCCGCGGGCCGACGAGCAGGAGGAAGGCGAGCCCGGCGAGCGCCACCCCGCCGCCGAGCGGGAGGAAGTCGAGGAGGGTGAGCGCCCGCTCCCCCTGCTCGCGCAGCGAGCCGCTCACGATCAGGTTCGCGGAGGTGAAGAGGGTGGCGCCGCCGCCGAGCGAGACGCCGTAGGCGAGCGGCAGGAGGAGGCGCGACTCGCGCACCCCGCCGAGCCGGGCCGCGCCGACGGCGGCCGGCAGCAGGATCGCCACCGCCGCGACGTTGATCATCGCGAGCGAGAGGAGCGCCCCGCTCACCGTGAAGAGGACGACGAGCCGGCGTTCGCTGCCGCCGCTCGCCGCCGCGAGCCGGCCGGCGATCCAGGCGACGACTCCGGTCCGTTCGAGCGCGGCGGTGATCACGTAGAGCGCCCCGATCGTCACCACCACCGGGTTCGCGAAGCCGGCGACCATCTCCCCCGGGGCGAGGAACTCGCCGAAGCCGAGGCCGACCATCACGAGCAGCGCCACGAGATCGGCGCGCACCCGCTGGCTGAGCAGCGCGATGAGCGCCGCGGCGAGGATGGCGAGGAGCAGCAGCTCCCGGGGGGAGAGCGGGGGCATCGAGCGGCCGTTCGATCCTAGCCCACCCGCCGGCCTTGCCAGATCGCACCGGATCTGCCATCCTCCGCCCGCCTTCGATCCCACGCCACCGTGGCGCGCGGTTCGAGCCACGGATCGAGCCCCTTCCTCCCGAAGGGCGCTCAGCGGCGGCCCGGCCGGCACGGCCCTCCGTACTTCGTCAGTTCCCGATTCCGCCGGAATGTGCGAGCGCCCCCTCCGCGCGAGCGGAGCGCGTTCGAGAAAGCAGACGTGTTTCCCTGATGAGCTTCTCCACCTTCGCTCTCCACCCGAGCCTCCTGCGCGCGATCGCCGACCTCGGGTTCACCCGTCCCACCCCGATCCAGCGCGAGGCGATTCCCGCCGCGCTCGCCGGCCGCGATCTCGTCGGCGGCGCCATGACGGGGAGCGGCAAGACCGCCGCCTTCGCGCTGCCGGTGCTCCAGCGCCTGCTCGCGGCTCCCGGCCGCGGACCGCGCGCCCTGGTGCTCGCGCCGACCCGCGAGCTCGCGCAGCAGATCCTCGAGGTCTTCACGGCGCTCGCCCGCCACACGCGGCTCACCGCCGCCGCGATCTACGGCGGCGTCGGCATGGAGCCGCAGGAGCGGGCGCTGCGGCGCGGCGTCGACCTGCTCGTCGCCTGCCCGGGGCGCCTCCTCGACCATCTGCAGCATCCGTACGCCGATCTCTCCCGGCTCGCGGTCGTGGTCCTCGACGAGGCCGACCGGATGCTCGACATGGGCTTCCTGCCCGACCTGAAGCGGGTGCTCGCCCGGGTGCCGCCGGGAGCCCAGAAGCTCCTCTTCTCGGCGACGCTGCCGGCGCCGATCCGCGAGCTGGCGAGCCAGCTGCTGCTGGCGCCGGTCGCGGTCGAGGTGGCCGGCACCGCCGCCCCCGCCACCGGCGTGCGGCAGACCGTCTTCCCGGTGCGCCAGGACCTCAAGGCCGCGCTCCTCGTCGCGCTGCTGCGCGAGGAGCCGGGGATCGGCAGCGCCCTCGTCTTCACCCGCACCAAGCACCGCGCCAACCGTCTCGCCGATCAGCTCGGGCGGCAGGGGATCCCGGCCGAGCGGGTGCACGGCAACCGGAGTCAGGCCCAGCGCACGGCGGCGCTCGCGGGCTTCCGGAGCGGACGCTACCGGGTGCTCGTCGCCACCGACGTCGCGGCCCGCGGGCTCGACATCGAGGCCCTCTCGCACGTCGTGAACTTCGACGTGCCGGCGGTGGCCGAGGATTACATCCACCGCGTCGGGCGCACGGCGCGCAACGGCGCCACCGGCGAGGCGTTCACCTTCGTCGCCCCCGAGGAGCAGAGCGACCTCGGCGCGATCGAGCGCGCCGTGGGGCGGCGGCTCGACCGGCGGACGCTCGCCGGGTTCGACTACCAGGCGCGGGCGGCCGAGAAGCTCGAGATCCCGCTCGCCGAGCGGATCGCCGCGATCCGCGCCCGCAAGAGCGAGGAGCGGCAGCGGGCGGCCGTCAACGCCGCCCGCCGTGCCGAGGCGGCGGCGCGTGCCGCGCGCCCCGACGGCGACCGCGCCGCCCTCGCCTCGCGGCGACAGCCGGCGCGGCCGGCCCGGCGGCCGGCGGCGGGCAGCTTCCGGCCCCGCGGCAACGGCTGAGGCCGGCCCCTACCAGGCGAGCAGCTCGCGGGCGGCGGCGAGGACCCGCTGGGCGTCCGGGATGAGCGCCTGCTCGAGGGCGCGGGCGAACGGGACCGGGCAATCGGGGAAGGCGACCCGCCGCACCGGCGCGTCGAGGAACGGGAAGGCCGCGTCGGCCAGCCGCGCCGCCACCTCGGCGCCGAAGCCGCCGGTCAGCTGCGCCTCGTGGACGACCAGCGCCCGGCCGGTCTTCCGCACCGAGGCGAGGAGGGTCTCCTCGTCGAGCGGCACGAGGGTGCGCAGGTCGACGACCTCGGCCTCCACCCCTTCGCGCGCGAGCTCGTCGGCGGCGTTCAGGCAGGTCCAGGTCGAGACGCCGTAGCCGACGAGGGTCAGGTCGCGCCCCGCGCGCCGCACCTGCGCGACCCCGAGCGGCTCGGCGAGATCGCCCGTCGGCAGCTCGTCGCGGACGCGCCGGTAGAGGAACTTGTGCTCGCAGAAGATCACCGGGTTCGGGTCGCGGATCGCCGCCTTGAGCAGCCCCTTCGCGTCCCGGGCGGTGGCCGGGCAGACGACCTTGAGCCCGGCCACGTGGGTGAACCAGCCCTCCGGGTTCTGCGAGTGGAACGGCCCGGAGCCGACCCCGCCGCCGGAGGGGAGCCGCACCACCACCGGGCAGGGGAGCTGCCACCGGTAGAAGAGCTTGGCGAGCATGTTGACGATCTGGTTGAAGCCGCAGCTGACGAAGTCGGCGAACTGCATCTCGACCACCGGCCGCCAGCCGAGCAGCGCGGCGCCGGCGGCGACGCCGAGCGCTCCGCTCTCGGCGATCGGGGTGTCGAGCACCCGCTCGGGCCACCGCTGCCAGAGACCGCGGGTGACCCGGAACGCCCCCTCGAACCGGCCGATGTCCTGGCCGAGGAGGATCACCGCCGGATCGCTCTCCATCTCCTCGACGAGCGCCTGGTGGATGGCGTCGACGTACGTCACCCGCCGGGAGGCATCGTCCGACGGCGGCGGCGCCGGCAGCGGCGGCGGCAGCTCCGGCGCCGGGGCGAGCACCGGCCGCCAGGCGGTCTCCCGCCGGGGCTCGGCGGCGGCGAGCGCCGCGTCGAGCGCACCGGCGACCAGCTCGGCGATCCGCGCGTCGATCCCCGCGCGGCGCTCGGCGTCGAGCAGCCCGGCCGCCTCGAGCTGCCGCGCGTAGCCGGGCACCGGATCCTCGGCGACGTAGCGGCGGTGCTCCTCGGTGGGGACGACCTTGAGCGAGTCGTCCCCCTCCGAGTGGCCGCGCATCCGCCCGATCATCGCCTCGATGAGCGTCGGCCCCCACCCCTCGCGCGCCCGGGCGAAGGCGCGGGCGTACGCCGCGGCCATCGCGTCCGGGTCGTTGCCGTCGACGTTGACCGCCTCGATCCCGTAGCCCGGGCCGCGATCGGCGAGCCGCTCGGCGGCGTACTGCAGGTAGGCCGGGGTGGAGAAGGCGTACCGGTTGTTCTCGATCACCAGCACGAGCGGCAGCTTCCAGACCGCGGCCATGTTGAGGCCCTCGTGGAAGTCGCCGGTGGAGGTGCCGCCCTCGCCGATGAAGGTGATCGCCACCCGGTCGGTGCCCGCGAGGCGGCGGGCGAGCGCGCAGCCCGCAGCCACCGGGATCATCGCCCCGAGGTGGCTGATCATGCCGAGGTGGAAGATCCCGTGCTCCGGCGCGAGCCAGCCGTAATGGAACGAGCGCTCGACCCCCTGCGAGAAGCCGTCCGCCTTGCCGAGGAGCTGGCAGGCGAGCCGGTAGAGGACGGCCTGCGGGTCGGGCCGTCTCCCGTCGGGGTCGCCGAAGCCGAGGTCGGGGAAGGTGCGGGCCGGGTCGAGGTAGCAGGCGAGGATCGCGCCGAGGTCGCGGTGGAGGGTGCAGAGCACGTCGCCCGCCTCGAGCGTGAGGCCGGCCGGCACCGTCACCCCTTCGTGGCCGATCTCCGAGTACCACTTCGAGATCCGCCCGGTGAGCAGGAGGGCCTCGAAGCGGGCGTCGAGATCGCGCGCGAGCTTCATGAGCGCGTAGCGCAGGACGCGGTCGCGCGGCGTGGGGACGGGAACGGCGGGGTGGGTCACGCGCTCAGCCGGCTCGCAGGGCGGCGATCCGGCGCTCCCAGACCTCGCGCCGGGGATGGGCGGGGTCGAGCTGGAGAAGCACCTTGAGCGCCAGCTCGGCCTCCATCAGGCGGCCGGCGGCGAGGAACTCCTCGAGCTGCCGGGCCCCCTGCTCGACCCCCTGCTGGCGGTGCTGGATCTCCTCGAGGCGGGTCGCCTCGGCGAACATCGCCGGGGGACGCGGCGAGCCGGGGAGCGCCTCGCCGTACTCGGCGGCCACCTGCCGCGCCGCGGCCCAGTCCTTGCCGGCGATCGCCTCCCGGTACCGCTGCTCGAGGGCCGCCACCCGCCCCTCGGCGGCCTGCTGCTGGCGGGCCTCGTCGAGGCGGGCACGGTAGGCGGCCGCGGCCACCCGCGGCAGCCCGAGCCCGGCCAGGCGCTCGAAGTGACGCTCGGCCTCGTCGAGCCGGTTCCCGGCGAGCGCCTCCTCGAGGCCGGCCCGGAGGGTCGCCGCCTCTTCCTGCCGCCGCTCGCGCGCCTCCGCCTCTTCGAGCTCCTGCGCGAGGCGCGCCTGATGCTCCCCGCCCGGATCGACGCGCGAGAGCGCCTCGAGCTGCCGCCGGGCGCCGCGCAGATCGCCGGCAAGGATCGCCTCCCGGCCGCTCTCCACCAGCCGCTCGGCCTCTTCGAGCTGGGCGGCCTCCTGGCCGATCATCTCGACCCAGGTCTCGTAGTCGGCCCGCTGCGGGTGGTTCGGGGCGATCTCGAGCAGCTGGGCGAGGGCGAGACGGGCGAGCGGCTGCTTGCGCTCCTTGATGTACCGGCTCAGCAGCGCTTCGGTCTCGCGCAGCTGCTCCGCGCTCTCCTGCCGCGACTGCACGCTCTCCACCCGGCGCTGGAGCGCAGCGAACGCCGGGGTCTCCCGCACCTCCGGGGCGGCCGCGTCGAGGTGCGCCGCGGCCTCGTCCGGCTGCCCGGCTGCGAGCGCCGCGGTGATCGCCGCCTCGAGCTCGGCGAGCTGCCGCTCTCGCTCGGCCCGCTCGTGGGTCCGGCCGAGCTCGGCGAGCGTTCGCTTCAGGTCGGCGAGCCCCTGATGGCGGGGGCTGGCCGCCTCGAGCCGGCCGATGAGGGTTCGCGCCTCGTCGAGCTTGCCCGCCTTGAGCGCCGCCTCCGACCGTTCGGCCAGGCGGGCGACGGTGGCCGCCCGGTCGATCTGGGCGAGCAGCTCGAGCCGCTCCTCGCGCGAGAGCTCGCGGGTCGGCGGGCGCTGCGGCGACGCGGCGGGTGCCGGCGCGGGCATCGGCGTCACCGGCCGCGGTGCCGGCCGCTTCGAGGAGGCGACGGCGTCGAGCACCGGCAGCTCCTGGGTCGCCACCTGCCGGAGCAGATCGGCCACCCGCGCGAGGCCGTGGAGGAACGCCAGGGCGTCGGGGTACCGCTCCTCGCGGTTCCGGGCGAGCGCCCGGTGCACGACCTTCGCCAGCTCCTCGGGCACCCGCACCTTCGGGTTGCGCGAGGCGAGCGGCAACGGCTCCTCGGCGAGGCGCTTGAAGACGAACCCGTGCTCGTTCTCCGACTCGAACGGCGGCAGGCCGCAGATCATCTCGTAGAGCACCGCGCCGAAGGAGTAGAGATCGCTGCGGTGATCGATCGTCCCCTCCTTGAGCGACCCGGCCTGCTCGGGCGAGCAGTACATCAGCTTGCCCATGAACATCCCGGCCTGGGTGATCTCCATCCGGCCGCCGCCGCTCGCGAGGTTCTTCGCCAGCCCGAGGTCGATGATCTTGCAGAGCGCCCGCCCCTTCACGTCGCGGGCGATCATCAGGTTGTCGGGCGAGATGTCCCGGTGGATGACGCCGGCGGAGTGGATCGCCTCGAGCCCCCGCAGCCCCTGGATGCCGAGATCGAGCGCGAGCTGGATCGGGAACGGCCCCCGCGCCCGCAGCCAGATGCCGACGTCCTCCCCCTCGATGTGCTCCCAGACCATGTAGAAGCTGCCGTCCTCGAGCCGGGAGAAGTCGTAAAGGATCGCCACGTTCGGATGCTTGATCTGGGTGGCGATCCGCGCCTCCTGCGAGAAGCGCTGGATGGCGGTGGGATCGGCGGCCCGGTCCTGGCGCAGGATCTTGATGACCCGCTGCTCGTGCAGGTGCACGTGGCGCACCCGGAACACCTCGCCCATCCCTCCGGCGCCGAGGCGCTCGAGGATCTCGTACTTGTCGTCGAGGATCGAGCCGACCCGGTAGACGCTCACCTGGGAGATGGCCTCGCGCTGGTCACAACCGGGGATTCTACGCTACGGCGCCGGGGTCGCGGGATCTCGCCCGAACCGGTCGCGCCTCGCCGGCGGCTCACGGTGCCGGCCGCCGCCAGCCGGCCTCCCCGAACGGCACCCGGGCCACCGCAACCTCCTGATACGGCACGGGCCGGCGGCGCGCGAGCGCCACCGGCCCGCCGGTTCCGCGGCGGGTGCCGCGGGCCGTTACGGCGTCTTGACCGGGTCGGCCGGACGCTTCGGGAGGTGTCTCGGCTCCCGCTCCATCCGGGCGAGGACCTCTTCGATCGCCCGGTCGAGCTGCGGATCGCGGCCCGCGATCACCGAGGCCGGATCGTTCTCCACCTCGATGTCCGGGTCGACGCCGTGACCCTCGATGATGTAGCTGCCGTCGACGTCGTTGGTCGCCTGCATCGGCACGAAGACGGTGCCGCCGTCGAGCAGCGGCCCGGTGCCCGAGATGCCGACCACCCCGCCCCACGAACGCTTGCCGATCAGCGGCCCGAGGCCCGCCTTCTTGAACCGGGCCGGGAAGATGTCGCCGTCGGAGGCCGACGTCTCGCTGAGCAACGCCACCAGGTGGCCGTGGAAGACGGCGTACGGGTAGGTCGCCGGGTAGTCGCTCGCGTAGCCGAAGCGGGTACCGAGAAGGACCGAGTCGAGCCGCTCGATGATCCACTGCGAGATGTTGCCGCCGCCGTTGGCGCGGACGTCGACGATGAGCCCCTCCTTGTAGATCTGCGGGTAGTACCACTTGATGAACTCGTAGGCACCCGGAGCGCCCATGTCGGGGACGTGGAGGTAGCCGACGCGGCCGCCGGTCTTCTCGGCCACGTAGTTGCGGTTCCGGTCGACGAAGTCGAGATAGAGCAGGCTGCTCTCGTCCCGGAGCGGCCGGTAGGTGACCTTGCGCGCCCCGGCCAGCGCCGGCTCGCGGTTGAGGGTGAGGGTCACCGGATCGGTCTTGTGCTGGAGGAGCCGGTACGGGTTGTCCGCGCCGGTGAGCTCGACGCCGTCGATGGCGAGCACGTAATCCCCTTCGCGGGCGTCGACCCCGACCTCGGTGAGCGGCGCCCGGTAGCGCGCCTCGGCGTTGTCGCCGCGGAAGATCTTCGCGATCCGGTACCGGTTGCTCGCCTTGTCGAGCGCGAAGCGCGCCCCGGGCAGGCCGACCGCGGGCCGCGGCGGCAGCTCGTAGTCGCCGCCCTCGATGTAGGCGTGGCCGACGTTGAGTTCGGAGATCATCTCGCTGAGCACGTAGTTGAGATCGGAACGGTGCGCGACGTACGGCAGCCAGGTGCGGTACCGGTCGCCGATCGCCTTCCAGTCGTAGCCGTGCATGTTGCGGACGTAGAAGAAGTCGCGGTACTTCCGCCAGACCTCGTTGAAGATCTCGTTCCACTCCTCGGTGGGAACCCGGTCGACAAACAGCCCGGCGGTGGAAACGCTCTTCTTCTCCGCCCCCTTCGGCCGCACGTCGTAGAGCTGGAAGCCGCCGCCCTGCCGCACCAGGAGCTTGCTGCCGTCCCGGGAGAGGGCCCCGCTCGCCACCTCCTCGACGAGCGTCGAGCTCTCGCGCTTGGCGAGGTCGAAGAGCTTCAGCTGCGGCTTCGACTCGCTCGGCCGGCCGTAGTAGAACGCCCCGGTCGTGCCGTAGAGGACGTACTCCTTCGTCGCGGCGAGCCAGCGGATGTTGTCCGCGTCGATCGGCAGCCGCACGACCCGCTGGGCGAGGCCGTCGACGTCGATCCGGAGCGGCTCGGCCGCCTTCGCCGCGGGCTTCTTCTCCTCCTTCCCCTTCTTCGCCGGAGCGGCGTCGGCATCGCCCTTCGCCTCGTCGAGCTTCACCTCGTCGCTCTCGGGCGCGAACGGGTTGGCGACGTCGCGGCGCAGGGCGAGGGCGAAGACGCCCACCATCCGGTTGCCGGCGAAGTTCCACTCCACCGCCGAGATCTGCGGGGTGAACTCCCGCTCGGAGAGGAAGTAGAGGTAGCGGCCCTCCGGATCCCAGACCGGGGAGTACTCGTCGAACCCCTCCTCGGTGGCGCGCCGCTTCTCGCCGTCGGCGGCCGACCAGATCCAGAGGGAGTGGTTCCGGTTCGGGTCGGTGAGGGTGAAGGCGAGGTGGTCGCCGCCGGGCGACCAGGCGAAGCCGTCGATCCCGCCGTACTCGTCGTGGGCGACCTCGGTGACCTTCCCGTCGGCCACGCCGACCACCCAGAGGCGGCCATCCTTGTCGGAGAGGGCGAGCCGCTTGCCGTCGGGCGACCACTCCGGCGCGCCGAGCATCGCCGCGAAGCTCGTCGTCAGCTGCACCGGCTTGCCGCTGCCGTCCTGCGCGACGAGCCAGAGCTGATCCTCGCCGCTGCGGTCGGAGACGAAGGCGATCTGCTTGCCGTCGGGCGACCAGCGGGCGGCCCGGTCGTGCGCGTTGGAGGAGTTGGTCAGGTTGCGGGTGGCGCCCTTCTCGATCGGCACCGTGAAGACGTCGCCACGGGCGACGACGAGCGCCCGCTCGCCCTTCGGCGAGAGCTCCCAATCCTCGATCTGGCCCGCCGCCGAGACGCGGGACGGCCGGCGGTAGAGGCCGTCGTCGGGCACCGCGATCGCGAGGCGGCGGGTCGCGCCGCTCGCGGTGTCGTGGACCGAGAGCTCGCCGTCGAGCTCGAAGACGATCTGGCTGCGGTTGTCCGAGCTCGCCCAGCGCACGTCCCAGGTCTTCTCGTGGGTGATCTGGGTGGTGGCGCTCGTGGCCGGATCGAACCGGTAGAGGTTCAGCACCCCGTCGCGGTCGGAGACGAAGTAGATCGCCTCGCCGATCCACATCGGGTCGCGCTCGGTGCGCGGGCTGTGAGAGACCGGGGTGAGGGCGGCGGTGGCGAGGTTGAAGATGTAGAGATCCTGCGCCCAGCCCCCCTCGTACCGCTTCCAGCTCCGGAAGTCGCGGAAGAGCGGCGAGTAGACGAGCCGCTTGCCGTCGGGAGCGAAGTCGCCGGCCCCGGCGGTCGGCATCGGCAGCTTGGCGGGCAGGCCGCCGGCGAGCGGCACGGTGTAGAGGGCCGTGAGCACGCCCACGCCGTCGGCGTCGCGCACCGAGCGGAAGAGCACCGCGCTGCCGTCCGGAGTCCAGCCGTAGACCTGGTTGTCGTACCCCCGGCGCGGCGGGTTCGGTCCGGAGGCGGGGTAGAAGGTGAGCTGCCTGGGCTCGCCCCCCTCGGCGGGAATCACGTAGACCTGCTCGTCGCCGTCGTACTGGCCGGTGAAGGCGATCCAGCGCCCGTCGGGGGAGAACTTGGCGAACAGCTCGAGGCCGGGGTGGGCGGTCAGGCGGATCGCGGTGCCGCCGGCGGCGGGAGCCTTCCAGAGGTCGCCGGCGTAGGTGAAGACGACCGTGTCGCCATGGATGTCGGGGAAGCGCAGGAGCTTGGTACCGGCCGCTCCCTCGGCCCCGGCGGGCGAAAGGGCAGCCACGAGGACGATCGTGGCCCAGGCCATCGCGAGCTTCAACCGCATGGAACCTCCTTGTGCGAACGTGG